>Ga0310690_10000416_pt1 | contig 93271 bp, 66 predicted proteins | sample AusTroGonzalo_MG_2_FD_207661 | JGI IMG/M metagenome (GOLD analysis project Ga0310690, IMG submission 207661) | Bovine rumen microbial communities from tropical cattle in Woodstock, Queensland, Australia - Gonzalo_04 (v2) (version 2) | ecosystem: Host-associated > Mammals > Digestive system >...
GGCCTGAGTTCCTGAACCGTGTCGACGACATCATCATGTTCAAGCCTTTGGACGAGAGCCAGATTGCCGACATCGTGAGGATGCAGTTCCGCAGCGTGCAGAAGATGCTGGCTGCCAACGACATCAAGATTGACATCACCGATGCCGCAGTGGACTTCATCGCAAAGCAGAGCTACAACCCGCAGTATGGTGCGCGTCCCGTGAAACGTATGATGCAGCGTGAGTTGCTTAACTCGCTGTCGAAGATGATTCTGGCCGAGTCGGTCGACAAGACGAAGACCATCATCGTCGACATGCAAAACGACAGATTGATATTTAGGAATTAAAGCTGAAAACAGAGCATGAAAAAAGCCGTGAGGGAATAATCCTTCACGGCTTTTTGCTTCTTTTTAGGAGATGGTGCCTGTTATAGTCTCTTCAGGTAGACTTTGCCGATTGTTGTGTGCAGAATACCGTCAATCATGCTGGACTCGGATGTAGAGAGTATCATATCATGTTTGTCGAGTGTCTCGATGTCGTAGGTTTGAGGCCCGCTCAAAACAAAGGAGAGATTGTTGTCCACCAAGGTGTAGGTGCCACGTTTGGTATGGGTGTAAGTGATGCCATCTTCGACAGTGGTTACCACTTGGGTCATGGTGTTGTCTTTGTTGAACGTAATGACCACCGTCTCGTTTTCTTCTGGACCATTGTGCTCGGTCACGCTCTGGTCGCCATAAGATTCAGTGATTTCGACATCTTCCATGTTCCAGCTGCCGATGATGAGGTCTTCGGGGCTCTTGGTGCATTGGGTGAAGCACAATGCGTAAGTGGCGCAGATGAGTACCGCCAGGGTTTTAAGGCTTTTTTTCATGGTTGTGATGTATTAATGGTTTGAATGGATTTTGTTGTTGAACGTGACAAAAATACAAAAAAAACAATAGTGTGTGTCGCATAATTATTCACCAAAACTTGGTCGACAATGGGATTTTCCCTATTTTTGTGGGCAATTAAAGGATTGTTGTAACGACTATGACCCAAGAAGAATTTTTCAAACGCTATACTTACAGCCCGAGCCGCGACCGCATTGGCGGGGGAGGCTTTGGCACGGTTTACAAGGCCAAGGACAATGTGTTGCACCGCACCGTGGCCATCAAGGTGAGCGAGGTGAGGACCACCGCCGACGGACAGAAGACCTTCTCGCTGAAGGACGAATTTGAGGCGCTGAACCATGTACCCAAGCATCCCAACATCGCCAACTACGAGGAGTTCTACTCCTTCGAGTCGCCACAAGGTATCTTCGACTATGCCGTGATGCAGTATTATCCTGATGGCAACCTCAGCAACGCCATAAAACAAGGACTGACGGCGGCACAGATGGAAGACATCGCCACCCAACTGTTGGAAGGCATCGCCTTCCTCCACGAGCACAAGGTGGTGCACCGCGACCTGAAGCCGGGTAACATCCTGATTGTAAGGGACGGCGACAATGTGATTCCATTGATAACCGACTTTGGCTTGAGCAAGGCCGCCGATATGAGCGACGGCAGCGTGTTTAGCAACAGTTTCGGCGGCGGCACGCAGCGCTACAGCTCGCCCGAGCAGCTGCAAGGCAAGCCACTGCGCTTGAACACCGACCTCTGGTCGTATGGCGCCATCCTGTACGAAATCTTCACTGGCCAGCAACTCTTCAGCGCAGGTAGTGGTGCCGCCAACACGGCCCAAGCCGATTTGGAGATCTACAACAAGATCGTGAACGGTAATGTGCAGAGTCTCGGCGTGATGCCTGAGAAGTGGTGCAAGGTGGCGGAGCGTTGTCTCGTGGTGGATGCTGACAAGCGTGCCAAGGACGAGGCAGAGCTGTTTCGCATTGTCTCGGGCGAGGCCCAAGAAGACGAGACGGTTGCCAATGCAGGAGGTTCGGGCGGACTTCCCCCTATTAAGGGGGTGCCCGAAGGGCGGGGGATTGATAGTCCGCTATCTCCTAAGCCCAATGACAATCCCTCACAGCCCAATGACGAGGGAACCGAAGTGGCAGGCACGCCCCAAGCAGAAAAAAAGCAACAACCGATGGTCGGCCCTTCGACGGGCTCAGGGACCTCAACCCCTAAACCCAAGAAAACCCTCTGGATCGCCCTTGCCGCCGCAGCGGTGGCGGCCATAGCAGCCATACTCTTCTTGCGGCAGCCCAAACCAACGCCCGTTGATCCCGACACAGAGGCGTTTCTTGCCTGCCAAACTGTGGCTGACTACCAGACATATTGCAACAATTACGGTCTGCAAGCCGCTCACTATGCAGAGGCCCAGCACTTCATTGATTCCCTGGTGACCGACAGCATCCAACGTGTAGAGGAGGAGACCTATCGTGTGTGCAGTACTATTGACAATTGCAGATCCTATTTGGAAATATACCCTGAAGGCTTTCATTCCGACCAGGTACGCGAAACGTTGAACGGTCTTGAAGACGATGAGGCTTATGCTGGTTGCAATACATTTGAAGCTTGCGAAGCCTATCTGAGGAATTATCCTAATGGACGCCATGTGACAGAAGCGCGCCAAAAGCGCGATGAACTACGGCCACGATATTCTGGTACTGCCAACGGCCACGATTGGATTGACCTCGGCTTACCGAGCGGCACGCTGTGGGCCACTTGCAACATAGGCGCCTCAAGCCCTGAAGGCTACGGCAACTACTACGCTTGGGGCGAGACCTGCACGAAGAGCACCTACAACTGGAGTACTTACAGATACGCCAACGGCGATTCCCACAGACTAACCAAGTACTGCAAAATATCCTTCCAAGGCAACAACGGCTTCACGGACAACCTGACTACCTTGCAAAGCGGCGACGACCCCGCCACGGCCAACTGGGGCAGCGGCTGGCAAACGCCGAGCAATGCGCAGTGGGAAGAACTGCTGGCGAACACGACTAACCGGTGGATGACACGAAGTGGTAAGGCAGGCCGCCTCTTCACTTCGAAGAAGAACGGACAGACGCTCTTCCTGCCTGCTGCAGGCTGTCGTCTCGATGGCATCCTTAGAAGCGATGGCAGTAGCGGCTGCTACTGGTCGGGGTCACTCAGCAGTCGCGGTTCGGTCGACGCGTTTAGCTTCTACATCAGTTCGGATCGTTGTAGTGAGGATGGCACCAGCAGCCGCTACATTGGTCTATCTGTCCGCCCTGTCCGCTCCGCGCGTTCGAACTAACAGGCCTTGGAATTGGAGATAGGCTGTTTCCCTTCGTGGCGGTGCGATTAAGGCATGGAGATTACAGGGTGATTCTTCTTGTTTTATTCGGAAATAATCCGTTTCTTTGCAGGGTAATAGAAAACCTTAATACGAGAAACGCCATGAAAAGACTGTTTATGACCATTGCGGCTGTCATGATGGCTGTGACCGCCGTTTTCGCCCAAGGCTACGGCATCAAGTTTGACGAGTTGGAAGTGACCCCCGAGAACGCCTCCGACATTTTCGGTGACGGCTTGGCCTCCTACAATCCCGAAACCAACCTGCTGACGCTGCAAGACGGTTTTGATTACCACCTGAGCAAGAACTTCGTCGTCATCGGCACGGGCCGCGACTTCGGCATCCGTCTCGAAGGCAATGCTGAATTCTATGCTTCCGTCGACTGCTGGGACAACCTCTACATCGAGGCTGACGAAGCTTACACGCTGAAGATGACGGCCAACATATCGGGTTCGGCATTGAAATGCCCTAACCTCACCGTCAACGAAAACGTCACGCTCGACTTGCTCTCGCGCAATTCTTCGTCAGCCCTGCATGCCCTCGACTGCGCCGGTGAGTTGACGGTGAACAAAGCCGTCCTGCTCGCCGAGGTCACCACGGCCCGTATGGCGGTGGCTGCGCAGCAGATGACCCTCAACGGATGCTGGCTGAAAAAACCGCGTGGGGGAGGGATCAATCCTAACGAAGGCGGCATCTGCTATGCCGATGGTCTTCCCGCAAATCAGGTGCAAATCCTTGTCGAAGGCTTCGGCATTGAGGAAAACGAAGGAAGCAACGATGGCGAAGGCGTCATTAAAGTGTTTGAAGACGGACAGATCTTCATCATCAGGGAAGGCAAGAGATACAATGTAATGGGTCAGGAGATCCGTTAAGGAACCACTTAGGCCCTGTCGTTTTCCCGTGCCTCTCGTTCCCAACGCACGCACATGATAATGGAGTTGACGAAATACACCATGTACATCAGTGCGAGGGCGAGGGTGACCTCACGTGAGGTGAGGAAGAGGTAGATGCTGGCGATGTTGATGACGATCCACAGCCACCACTGCTCGGCGAACATGCTGACCATCAAAATCATGGCGATGACCTGAGCCGAGGTGATGAAGGCGTCGATGAAGGGGTGCGCGTCGCCCACATACCGCATGACGAAGCCCAAGGCCACGGTAGCGGCGGCCAGGATGGCGGCATAAACTAGCCTCATGTTTTTCTTCATGTGAATCTTCTTGACTTCGTGCGTGGCCTTGTTCATGTTCTTCGACCAGGCACGGAAGCCCACGAATTGCATGACAAGGTTGTAGACACTTACCAGCATGATGCCGTAGTTCTTCACCGTGAGGTTGATGTAAATCATCAGGCAGGCGCTGATGACGCCGAAGAAATAGTTGGAGAGTTTGCCTTTGCCGCCCAAAACCACGTTGATGACTCCGATGATGGCCGCGATGATGGAACACACCACACAGGCCTTGACGGCGCCCGCCGAGAGGGCAGGATGCGACTGCCCGAAGGCTTCCGTATTGGAAGTGAGCAAGGTAACGGTGGTGATGATGGCGCAAACGGTCACCAGCCAGATGATGTCGAAGGGTTTCCAACCTTTTAGTTCTTCTTGTATTAATTCGTTGAATTTCTGCATGATACGAAATGATGATTGCTGTTTTGTGCGGCAAAGATAAGGATTTTGAGGTTTTGGCTTCAAGAAAAAAACAAACGGTTAAACAATAAAACTCAAAAAAATGTTTTCTTATTAAAGAATTTATGCTATTTTTGTACGATTTTTGTATAAAATCACTTTGTTGTGAATACTAAAATGTAATTCAACAATACAATCAATAATTAAAAATCAACAACAAAACTGACAATTATGAGCGACGAGACAATGTTTGATTCGGGTGAGAACTACGAATCGCAATTCGACAATGTTACCTACGGTGACGAGAACAACTTCATGAACGAGGAGACCCCCGAGAAGAAAGATGCTCTTAAAGGCAAGAAAAAGAGCAATCTGGCCACCGCGGGCATCGCCGCAGGTGCTGGCGTAGCCGGTGCCGCAGGAGGTGTGCTGTTCTCCAATATGGCCTCGGCCTCGGGTGAACCCGAACCTTTGCCGGAGCCCGAACCTGAGCCGGAACCCGAACCTGAGCCGGAACCCGAGCCAGAACCGGAACCGGAACCGGAGCCTTTGATCGGTCACAATATGCCTGTGGCCCATGGCGTGAACGATGACATGAGCTTCAACGAAGCCTTTGCTGCCGCCCGTCACGAAGTAGGTCCTGGCGGACTCTTCGAGTGGCACGGCCAAGTGTACGGCACCTATTACGGCAACGAATGGGATGCCATGTCGGATGCCGAGCATGAGCAGTATTGGGCTGACGTGAGCCACTCCGCTCATAACGTGCCTCAACATGATTATTATGCTGGTGGCAACACTGAAGGCAACTCCGATTCCATCGCGGAAGCCATCAAGCCGGATTATGACCATATTGACCCTGTTGCACCCGAAGATCCTACCGCATTGAACATCGACGCTTCTAGAGTCATCGACGAATATGACCTTGATGGCGACGGCATCAACGATGTCGCATTGGTCGACGTCAACGACAACGACATCCCGGATGTCATCATGGACACCACGGGCGACGGCCAATATGACACTCTGGTCGTGGATCCCATGGTCGACGATGAAGGCAATCTCCTCATGGCCGACAACTCCATCCATGAATTCGACCAGATCGCCATTGTCAATGGCGGTGAAGATCCTGTCGTGGTTGAACCCGGCATGGTGGGTCCCGAACCTTTCGAGACCGGTGTCCTGACCTTCAACGAGAGTGAAGTGTACAACTCGGCCGATATGGACGGTGACGGCCAAGTCGATGCCTTGATTGTGGATGCCGACGGCAACGAGAGCCTCGACCTGGTGCTCGACACCACGGGCGATGGTAACCTCGACACCCTGATCCTTGACCCGGGCGTCGACGAAGCAGGCAACTTGGCCTACGATGAGGGTAGCGTCATTGGCATCGGCGGCGTCATGATTACGCCAGATGCCAGCCTTGACATGCCCGACGACAGCTATCTGGCCGACAATCAGAATATTGACGACCTCGCCTCGGTGGATTATGACCCAGATATCACCATCGACAACAATATGGATATGGACGATTTTGCATAATCAAGAAAAGCTATGGCCAAGATTGTAAAGATCTCAGTCACGTGTCCCAGATGCGCCACCAAACTCGCCGTGCCGGTGATGGAATCCGACATCGGAACGAAGAAGCAGGGCTGTTGCCCCAAATGCGGCGCCAAGTTTCTGGTGCCCATCCCGGTTGAGCTGGCTCCCAAGTTCGAGAGCGACTCGACCAAGATCGGAGGCGATTTCGAAGCCGACAACTCGCTTGTGCTCGAGACGGTGGGAAGCAGCCTGACAGCCTATCAGAGTTTTGAACTGACCGCCGACTATTACACAATAGGACGAAAAAACACTAGCGGTCCTGAATTTCGTCCCGACGTAGAGGTGGCGACCGATGACAAGAAGATGAGTCGGTTGCACGCCGCCATCCGCAAGAAAGGTAAGACGGGTTTTACCATAAGTCAACTTCCAACAGGAAAGAATGGCGTCTTCTACAACGGCGATAAACTGGATCCTGACGAGGAAATGTACCTGAGCGATGGCGACACCATTCGCCTCGGCGATACCCAGTTCCGCGTCAACATAGCGGAACAGTCAGTAAAGACAACGAGCTGAGTTCTATTAGATTTGATTTTCGGAGACGTGCCTCGGTGCGTCTCCGATTTTTTTTATCCCACCTCCAAAATACCCTTCTTGTTGCATTTCACCACGATGCGCTTGTATTCGGTCTTGCCTTCGAAGACGCATTGTACGACAAAATGCAGGCGATAGATCTTTTCGCCTACGATGGGGCGATACTCGCCCTCGTCCCAGGTGCCCGACAGCGGGAAGCTCGGGTTGTCCATCTTGCGGGTGTATTCTGTGATGTTGTAACGGATGATGTCGTTGATGCCCTTCAAGGGGAAGGGACTTGCCTTGGCCAGCTTGGCAGGCCAGAGCTGAACTTTTTTGCGGAAGAGCAACACCTTTTCGTCTTTGCCGCTCACCTCGGCGAAGAGCGGGTTGCGGTCGCGCACCTCCATCACCTCGGGGATGACCTTGTCGCCGTCGATGAAGTCGAAGCTGTCCTTGCTCCATCCGATGTGCCGACCCTTGATACGGAAATCGGTTCGCGTGTCGAACACTTTGTTGCTGACACGCTTGGCGAAGCCGAGACGCAGCCAGTCTTTCAGGCGGTCCTTGAACATGTAGCTGATGACCAGCGCGATGAGGAAGGGCAGGGTGAAGTTGCCATAGCGCTGCTGGAAGAAGAAGGACGACAGGGTGGCCACGACCATGGCGGCTCCGGCGGCCAGGCTATACAGAATTTGCTCGACCAAAAACGTGTTCTTGCGTTTGGTGGCGTTGAGGAAAAGATCGCTCTCTGCGAATTTCTTCAACAGACTGGCGCGGAAGACGAAGTCGCTATTGCCATGCGGGTCGTCGGGCTCAACGGTGAGATACCCTTGATGCTGCTTGTAGGCTTTTTCTTCTGTCAGCACCGACTTGAAGTGCTCCTCCAGCCGGGCGTAGTCTTCGGGATGCGACTTGTGCAACACGTCGCGAAGACGGTAAGTGTACTCTTCAAGGATGTTGCTCAAGAACTCGTCGCCGTACGCAAGGACTTGTTGTGTCCTCTCGTCTATTTCTTTGTCAGCTAGCTTGTTATGTAACTCGCGGAAACGTTCCAGGACCTTGACGGTATCGTCGAGGTAGTCGGAACAGGTCTGGTGTCGTGATACGGTGTCAGGTTGCTTGGCGACGTTGATCCAGGCGTTGCGGAAGGCGCTTTTGGCGATGGCGCAATACATCTTGACGCTGTGGTAGAGGTCGTCGGTGTCGTCGGGGGCAATGGCGATGTCGTCGATGTTCTCGGCCAGGGAGCGGTTGGGTAGCAGCTGTTCGTCGTTGGCGAGGTTGTGTAGTGGGTAGTCGGGGGTGATGAGGCGCACGTCCGACTTGATGTCGCGGTAAAAATCTTCCTTACTGTATTTGGCCGCGTTGATGTCGAGGCTGTTGGGCACAAAAATCCAGGTGTTCATAACGAAGTCGCTGTGCTTCAAGGGATGCCCAGTCTTCTCCGTGTTGAATCCCACCTTGAACTCCAAGGTGAACTTGTCGTGGATTTTTGTTGTAAGGTCGATCATTCTTGTGCTTTCCGGTATTGTTCGTCGAGGTTGAAACCTTCTGGATGCTTGGCTTTGATGTCCTTGTAATAGTCCCAAATCTCGGCCAAATCTTTTTCGTAATCGCCTGTGGGATAGAAGATGCGTTCAATGCCGCAATACTTTCTCTTGTAGTCGATGAAGCCAAGGATAATGGGCAGATGCGCGCCTTCTGCGATGACGTAGAAGCCTTTCTTCCAATGGGTGACAGCCTTGCGCGTGCCTTCGGGACAGATGAGGAGATGGGTGTCCTTGTTTTGGCTGAACATCTCAATCATCTGATCCACCAAATGGTTCTGATGGCCGCGGTTGACAGGGATGCCGCCCATCTTCTTCAGGATCCATCCGACGACGGGCTTGAAGAATTCCTTCTTCATCATCACCTTGAACTTGATGCCGTAGGACCAATAAAAGCCCAATCCGACAAAGAAATCCTCGATGGCAGTATGGGGCGCCACGATGCAGACGGCGTTACCCAAGTCGGCAGGAGCGTTGTTGACGGTCTTCCAACCTCCGAGTTTAAGTCCCAGTTTCCCTATAGCTTTCTTCAATCCCATGTTTCAATGAAAAAATGTAGAGACGCAAAATCTTGCGTCTCTACATGATTGTTGTTGATTACCAAATATTTGCGCGTTCTTCAGGGGCGATGTACATGCCGTTTCCGGGCTGGATGTCGAAGGCTTCGTAGAAGTGCGGCATCGAGCCGAGGGTGCGGTTGACGCGGGCTTCGGCGGGCGAGTGCACGTCGGTCTTCACTTGGCGTTCAATGTACTTGTCGCGCGAGTTGTTGCGCCAGATGGTGCCGTAGCTGATGAAGAAGCGCTGGGCGGGCGTGAAGCCGTCGATGCTTTGGTTGGCTTGGGCTTCTTCGGTCATCTGATAGGCGTCCCATGCGATGTTGAGGCCGCCGAGGTCGGCAATGTTCTCGCCGAGGGTGAGCTGGCCATTGATTTGGTAGCCTCTCACTTGGAACTCGTTGAAGAGCTTCACGAGTTGGGCGGTGCGCTCGTTGAATCTCGCGGCATCTTCTTCGGTCCACCAGTTGTTGAGGTTGCCGTTTTCGTCGTACTTGCAGCCTTGGTCGTCGAAACCATGGGTCATCTCGTGGCCGATCACCACGCCGATGCCACCGTAGTTGACGGCGTCGTCGGCCTCCATGTTGAAGAACGGAGGTTGCAGGATGGCGGCGGGGAAGACGATTTCATTCATCTCGGGGCTGTAGTAGGCGTTGACGGTTTGCGGGGTCATGAACCACTCTTCCTTGTCGACGGGTTTGCCCAGACGGGCCATGTCGATGTCGTTCTCGAAGGTGATGGCACGGTGCACGTTCTGGAAGTATGAGTCGGTGGAGACGACAAGGTCGCTGTAGTCCTTCCATTTGTTCGGGTAACCGATCTTAACGTTGAAGCAGTCGAGTTTGTGGAGTGCTCTGGCTTTGGTCTCTTCGCTCATCCAGTCGAGGTCTTTGATGCGTTCACCCAAGGCGGTCTTCAGGTTGTTGACGAGGTTGAGCATGCGTTCTTTGGCTTCGGCGGGGAAGTGCTTTTCGACGTAGAGCTGTCCGATGGCCTCGCCGAGGCAGTCGGAGGTGGCGTTGAGCACGCGGCGCCAGCGAGGCTGCTGCACTTGCTGGCCATAGAGATAGTTGCCGTAGAAGTTGAAGCTCTCGGCAGCGAGGTCGTCGCTCAGCATGGAGGCGCTGCTGCGGATGACTTTCCAACGCAGATAGTCCTTGATGGTGTTGAGGTCAGCGTTGAGGATGACCTTGTCGAGGCCGGCGATGAAGTCGACCATGCACACGTTAAGGGTGTCGACTTGAGGTGCACCGGCACTGGCGAAGTAGGTGCTCCAGTCGAAGTTGGGCGTGGAGCCTTGCAGTTGGGCGAAGGTCCTCAGGTTGTAGGTGAGGTCGGGGTCACGCATGTCCACACGGCTCATCGAGTTGTTGGCCAGCTGGGTCTCAAGGGCGAGGATGCCCTGGGCTTTCTTCGCGGCTTCAATGGAATCGGTGCCTGTGAGTTGGAACATCTTGGCGACGTGTTCCACATACTTGTCGCGCATCTCCTGCGATTCGGCCAACAGGTAGTCGTCGCGGTCGGTCAGGCTGAGGCCGCCTTGATAGACGTGCATGATGTAACGCTGGGCGTTTTTCGGGTCGAGGCTCGGACCGGCATAGAAGAAGCCGCCGAAGCCGTTCTTGTGGAGGTCGCCGAGCAGCGAGGGCAGCTGCGTCTTGTCGTTGAGGGCGTCAATCTGCTCGAAGTAAGGGAGCAGTTCGCTATAGCCGCGTTCGTTGATGGCGATGGAATCCATGCCAGCGTTGTAGAAGTCGCGGATCTTTTGTGCGATGCTGCCTTGTTCGGCGTTGGCGTCTTGCGACACCTCATTGATGATGTCCTGGATGAGGACCTCGTTGTGCAGGCTGATCTCAGTGAAGGCTCCGTAGGTGGAATACTCTTCAGGGATGGGATTGTTCTGCATCCAGTTGTTGTTGGCATAGCGGAAGAAGTCGTCCGCAGGGTTGAAGGTGGTGTCCATGTTGCTCAACTCGATGGCAGGGACAGCTTCGTTTTGGGGTTCTGGTGTGACGGCTGACTTCTCAGCGCAACCAGCGGCCATTGTACAAATAATCGTCATGGCTACAAAATGTTTTGTCTTCATATTTTATTAATTGATATTTAAAGATTTCAATCTAGTTTAATTCAATTCTTAACTCTAAACTCTAAACTCTCAACTCTAAACTAATCAAAGGTCACCCTCCAGCTTTAGCTCGGTCTGCAATGTCCTCAAATAAGGACGTTCCTCCACCATCTTTTCGAACTTGTCCTTGTCGGTATAGGCATCGATCTCGGCGGGACGTTCCATTACCTCGGGCTTGAGTTGGTATTGATTGTTGTGTAGGCTCTGTTTCAGATGGTGTCTCAAGGCGGTCATGCCTTCGGTGTCGTGCTCGAAGAGGAGGTTGTCGACGCTGAAGTGGATCTCCGAGTCACCAATTAATTTAGGTGTGTATTTCCCCAAAGCCGCAGCGAAATTGGGTGAGATGTTCTTGTAACGGTTGACGAAGTCAATCCACGAGGCACTAAGCTGTTCCTGCGTGAAAGGGGTGTCCCATGTCTCTTCCTTCTCCTCGGCCTTCTGCTCCGCCTGCTGCATGGCCTTGTTGACGCTAATGCTGCTGGTGGTGCCACGTGGACGGACGACAGGTTGGGCGGATGTTGAGCTTGTCGAAACGCCGCTTGGAGAGGCTTGCGGCTGCTTTTGTTGATTGACTGTTGGGGTCGGCCCTTCGACGGGCTCAGGAGCCTTCGTCGTTACCGTAGTTTGTGGCATGGGTGTAGGCTGCTGGCTGACTGGTGCTGGCTGACTGGTGGCAGCCGGCCTGTTTTGCGGCATCTGCATGGGTTGTGCCGGCGCCGTCGGCATAGCCAAGGCATTGCTGCACAAGGCGCACATCTTCAACAAGGCGATCTCGAGATGCAGGCGTTTGTTGTTGGCGGCGCGGTAGTCGATGTCGCATTGGTTGTTGATTTCCAAGGCTTTGGCAAGGAAGGGCAGGGGACAGGCCTGCGCCTGCGCCAGATAGCGTTGCCTCAGCTGCTCGCTGACCTCCAAGAGCTGTACGGTGACAGGGTCCTTGCAAACCAAAAGGCTTCTCAGATGGTTACCCATGCCGCTCACGAAATGCTGGGGCTCGAAACCCTTGCTGATGATGTCGTTCAGAATTAATAGGATGTCGCTTGTATGGCCTTGCAGGAGGTGGTCGACGATTTGGAAATAGTAGTCGTAGTCCAACACATTGAGGTTCTCGATGACATCCTTGTATGTGATGCTCTTCCCCGAAAAGCTGACCATCTGGTCAAAGATGGAGAGCGCGTCGCGCAGGGCACCGTCGGCTTTCTGTGCGATGATGTTCAAGGCCTCAGGCTCGGCGTTGACGCCTTCGCTTTGGGCGACGAAGGCCAAGTGCTTGGCGATGTCGTCTACTGTAATCCTCTTGAAATCAAAGATTTGGCAACGCGATAGGATGGTCGGAATGATCTTATGCTTCTCCGTGGTAGCCAAGATGAACTTGGCGTACGCAGGCGGCTCTTCCAAGGTCTTCAGGAAGGCGTTGAAGGCCGCTGCCGACAACATGTGGACCTCGTCGATGATGTAGACTTTGTACTGCCCGATTTGTGGAGGTATCCTCACCTGGTCGACCAAACTGCGGATGTCCTCGACGGAGTTGTTCGAGGCGGCGTCCAACTCATAGATGTTGAACGAGGCGTTGTTGTTGAAGGCACGGCACGATTCGCATTCGTTGCATGCCTCCATGTTTTCGGTGGGGTTGAGGCAGTTGATGGTCTTGGCCATGATACGGGCGCAAGTGGTCTTGCCCACGCCGCGTGGTCCGCAAAACAGGAAGGCTTGCGCCAAGGTGTTGTTGCGGATGGCGTTTTTCAAGGTGTTGGTGATGGAGCCTTGGCCAACGACGGTGTCGAAGGTCATCGGCCTGTATTTTCTTGCTGATACGACGAAGTTTTCCATATCGGGTCGGGCTGATTTCAAAACGACAAAAGTACAAATTTTCCGCGTTCGCCGAGCATTGTTGTATTATTTTTAGCCGAATCATCGCTCGTAAGGAAAAACCTCCTATCTTTGTGCCTATGAAAATGCTGATCCTTGTCCCGAAAGTCACAGAACGCGTGGTGTATGTCTTCGATTTGATGTTCGGCCAGTTGCTGGGCATCGAATTCGACTTGACTACCGATGCGGAGCGGTTCAAGGCCTATGTGGGGCCCAAGATGCACTACGGTCCGCAACGCCTTGAAGACGAGGTGTTTGTGAAATCTGTTGACCTGTTGTTTGAGCGTCATATCCATGAGCAGTCGTTCCGCACTGTTGGGTTTGAGGGCACCGTGGCCCCCTATGCCGTTTACGGACAAGGCAACCTGCTGCCTTTCGATGTCTTCGCCGCTTCGTTTTTCCTGGTCTCGCGCTATGAGGAGTATCTCTCGCAGGTGCGTGACCAATACGGACGCTTCCGTGCCGAGTCGTCATGGATGTTCGAGAATGGCATGATGCAGAAACCGCTGGTCAACATTTGGGCCTTGGCCTTGTGCAGCCGTTTGCAGTCGGTATTCCCCGAAATGCCCGTCAAGGAACGGAAGTTCACTTTTATCCCGACTTACGACGTGGATGCCGCCTGGGCCTACAAATGCAAGGGACTGTATCGTACGGTTGGCGGTTTTCTCAAGGATTTGGCGGCTGGCGACCGCGACCGCATCCGTGAGCGCCATCAGGTGTTGCGCGGCAAGCGCAAAGATCCTTTCGACTCCTTCGACTTCCAGTTTGAGCTGCAAAAAGAGTTTAAACTCAAGCCCATCTATTTCATCCTTTGCGGCGACTACGACACCAACGACAAGAACATCTCCATCCGCAAGCCGAGTTTCCAGGCGCTCATCAAACAGCTCGGCGACTATGCCGACGTGGGTATCCATCCTTCGTTTTCATCCTATCTTGATATCGACAAGCTGAGGAATGAAATCGAGCGTCTCTCCGAGGTGTTGCACCGTCCTTTGACCAAGAGCCGCCAGCATTTCCTGAGGATGAACCTGCCGCGCAGCTATCAGAAACTCATAGAGTTGGACATCAGTGACGACTATACTATGGGCTTTGCCTCGCAAGCAGGTTTTCGGGCCGGCATCGCCGACACCTTCCGTTTCTACGACCTCGAGAACGACATGGTCACCAACCTGCGCGTGCATCCCTTCGCCCTCATGGACGGCACCATGCGCGACTATCTCGACCTCGATGTGGAGCAGTCGTATGCCCTCGCCACCCAACTCATCGACGAGGTGAAGGCGGTAGGAGGTACCTTTATCTATCTTACTCATAATGAAACACTTGGAGGTGAGAAACGTTGGGTCGGCTGGCCCGAGATGTATCGCCGCATGTTAGAATATATCGCGCAATGATCCGACACCTTACACATAGCCAAATCGACAAAAAGCAATGGGATGCCACCATTGCGGAGTGCGGCAATATCTATGCCTACTCCTGGTATCTCGATATGGTCCATCCGAGCTGGGAAGCCTTGGTTGGGGACGACTATCAGTCGTTGATGCCTCTGACGGGTGGGAAGAAATTCGGTGTCAATTATCTCTATCAGCCCTATTTTGTGCAGCAGTTGGGCGTGTTCTCAAAGATGCCCATGACTGAGGAAAGTTTGTCGGAATTCCTCGATGCCATCCCTCAAAAATACCGTTTTGCCGAGATTAGACTCAATGAAAGTAATACTTTCAGTGAAGGCATTAAAGGAATTGAATATCATAGAAATGTGATCCTTGATCTAAATCGAGATTATGAGTCCATCCGCTCCAATTACCACCAGAATACGAAGCGTAATTTGTCCAAGGCCGAGAGCAACAATCTGCAGCTGGTCACGACGGTGATTCCTTATCACGTGGTGGCGCTGTTCACCGATAACCGTGGCGCTTTGCTTGACAAATGGGGCGATGCTGAGTATGCCCGCCTGACGACATTGACTCAGGTAGCGGTGAACCGCAACGCCGCCTTCCTGTTGGGTGTGACGGAGAAGGGTGTGGGACAGCTGATCTGTGCCGCAATCTTCATGAAGACCCAGGACCGCATCACCTTCTTGTTCTCGGGCCTCACCGAGGACGGCAAGCAGCGTCAAGCCATGACCTATCTCTTGGACCAGGTGATTCAAAAATATGCCAACCAGCAAGTTACATTCGATTTTGAGGGTTCCGACGACGATAATCTGGCGAGGTTCTACCTCGGTTTCGGGGGACGAGAGGTGCGTTATCCGTCGTACACTTTCAACCGGCTTTCGCCTTTGGGCAAGGTCATGCTGAAAGCGTGGAAGAAGCGGAAATGAGATAAAACTTGCTTTGTATTTGTAAAACCACTATTTTTGTGCAAAATACCAACACTATGATTAAAATCAACAATCTTGAGAAAAACGACAGCGTCTTCAACCAATACATGGCTGAACTCCGCGACTCAGTCATCCAGCAGGATCGCATGCGTTTTCGCCGTAACCTCGAACGCATCGGAGAAATCATGGCCTATGAAATCAGCAAAGACTTCGAGTATGACGACGAAGAGGTGACTACGCCTTTGGGTATCAAGGAGATACGTACTATGCATGAACAGCCTGTCATCGCTACAATCTTGCGTGCTGGCTTGCCGTTCCATAACGGGATGCTTAGCATGTTCGACCAGGCTGATAGCGCTTTCATAGCGGCTTATCGCAAATACGACAAGAACGAGGACTCTGAGATTCGCGTCGAGTATTTCTCGTCGCCTGACATCGAGGACCGTATCCTCATCCTTTGCGACCCGTTGTTGGCTACTGGCGAGTCCATCGTGAAGACCCTCAACGGCCTGATGGAAGAGATGACGCCCAAGGAGATCCATATTGCCGTCGCGGTGGCTTCTCAAGACGGTCTTGACTATGTGCAGCGCACCATGTCGCGCCTGCCTGTCACCATCTGGGTGGGCAGCATCGACGAGGAGCTGACGGCCCGCGCCTATGTGGTCCCGGGCATCGGCGACGTGGGTGACTTGGCGTATGGTGAAAAGAGATAAGCCATGGTTGAAGAAAAGAAAAAACGCGACGGTTTCGGCTCGAAGCTCGGCATCATCGCCGCCGCTGCAGGCTCTGCTATCGGACTGGGCAACATCTACCGTTTCCCATGCGAGGTGGGCAACAACGGCGGTGCCGCATTCCTCTTGGTATATCTGGCCGTGGTCGTCTTTCTGGGCATCCCTGTAATGCTCTCTGAGCTGGTCATCGGACGTCGCTCGCAGAGTAACTCGGTGGGGGCGTTCAAGAAGTTGGCGCCTAAGACGGCATGGCCCATCGTGGGCTACATGGGTGTGCTCTGCGGTTTTCTCATCTTCGCTTTCTATTCCACGGTGTCGGGCTGGACGTTGGAGTACATTGTCAAGTCGGTCACCAACTCGTTCCACGGCAAGGACTTGGCTACCATCGAGCAGGAGTTCACCGCCTTCCACGACATGGGTTGGCGCAATGTGATGTGGCAAGGCATCTTCATCTTCTTGACGGGTTTCGTGGTCTTCAAGGGCGTGCAGAACGGCATCGAGAAATACGCCAAAATCCTGATGCCCTTGTTGCTGGTGATATTAATAGTGTTGGGAATCCGTTCAATGACCTTGCCAGGCGCCAAGGAAGGCTTGACTTTCCTCTTCAATCCAGACTTCTCGAAGATTACAGGTAAGGTGCTCATCAGCGCACTAGGGCAGGGGTTTTTCTCACTGAGCCTAGGTATGGGCGTGCTCATCACGTATGGTTCATACGTCAAAAAAAGCGACAACCTGACAGGCACGGCATTCTCTGTGGTACTGGCAGATACCTTCATAGCCCTCTTGGCGGGTCTTGTCATTTTCCCGGCTGCGTTCTCGTTCGGCGTCAAGCCTGAAGCGGGAATGGGGTTGGTGTTCAACACCCTGCCCATGCTGTTCAACCAGATGGCAGGAGGCTACTGGTTCTGCCTCATCTTCTTCGTGTTGCTGGCCATCGCGGCACTCACCTCGACCATTTCGTTGCTCGAGGTGCTGGTGGCCTATCTCTCGGAGGAGCTACATCTCAAGCGCCAGTGGGCCACGGTGGTGGCCTGTGCCGGTACCATGTTGTTGGGCGCATTCGCCTCTTTGAGCCTGATGAGCGACACTCCGTTTGCCATCGGCGGTCGTCCTGTTTTCGACCTCATGGACTTCGTCTCGTCCAACATATTGCTACCCATTGGCGGCGTGCTGATTGTCATCTTCGTAGGTTGGTATCTGGGTAAGCAGAAGTTCTTCGCGGAGGTGACCAATGAAGGCACGATAAAAGCATCGTTGAAGCGGGTCATCTTCTTTATTATTAGATATCTGGCGCCGGTGGCCATCGCTATCGTGTTCATCAGTGGATTGATCAAATAACTATGGAATCCTTGCGCAAATGGTTCTCGTTCAGCAAGGGCGAGCGGGTCGCCATCGTCACGTTATTGGCGGCCATCCTCATCCTGGTTTTGGCCTGCCTGTTCCGGCCGTCATGTAAGTCGTTGGACGAGGCTTCGTTGCACAATCTGGATTCCTTACTGGCTTTGCGTCAGGCATCCATTGAGGAGCTACAGCGTCAGCAAGCCAATAGGCCGACAGAAACGGTTGAACTGCATCCCTTTCCCTTCAATCCCAACACGATTTCGGAAGAAGAGCTACGTCAGATGGGCCTCGCCGACAGGCAGATACGCAACATCCTGAACTACAGGGCTAGCGGAGGCAAGTTCTATTCGAAAAAAGACCTTGGCAAGCTCTACACCATCAGCGATGACGACTTTACGCAACTGGAGCCTTTCATCGTGCTACCCGAGGTCTCGCGGCCTGCCAGCCATCAGCCGCGTAATCGGAACAACAACACTCCGCCCGCTGAGGAAACAACGCCGGGTGCCAAAAAGGAAATCCCCATCGTCGACCTGAATACGGCTGACTCGACACTCTTGGTGGAGCTGCCTCAGATTGGACCTTACATGGCCTCGCGCATCATTGAATTCCGTGAGAAGTTGGGAGGATTTGTCGATATGGAGCAAATCCGTGACGTGAAAGGTATGGACTCGACGCGTTTTGCCACCATTCAGCCTTATCTCGTTGTTGGCGAAATCGTGACACAAAGAATCGATGTGAACCGTGCCGATTTCAGGGCTTTGGTGCGTCATCCCTATCTTAGCTACGAGCAAGTGAAATGTATTTTCAACCAACGCGAGCAGCGTGGCATGATCAAGGACTGGTCGCAATTGGAGACATTGATTGGGGATGCAGGAGAGGTGAATCCCTTGCTGGAACGCTATGTCAAGTTTTGAAACCGGATGCTAATTTTTTGCCATTTTGCATAGGGCATTAATAAAAATACCTTATCTTTGCCGCCGATAAGCGGTGCCGCGAGGCTCAATAGGGAATCGGGTGCAAATCCCGAGCAGTTCCCGCTGCTGTAATCTCTTCATGCTGGTCACTATGCCACTGAAAACCAGGATTTTCGGGAAGGCGGCCAGATAAAAGGAGTAAGTCAGAAGACCTGCCGCCTGTCGTTGAAACGAAGCTTTCGGGACAAGAGCTGGCTTTCCTTATTTTATTAAGGTGTGTACCTTTTCCCCGAAGCATTTTAATGTATTGGATTGATTGTCAAACCTAAAATTATATTATTATGCGTAAAAACTTTACCTTATTGTTCCTTCTTGGAATCTTTGGTCTTTTTACGACCAACCTCTTTGCTCAAGAGGATGCAACTATTGACCCCGCCAACATCCGCTATTGGATTGGCGAAGGTGAGAACCAAGTGGTCTTTATCGTCAACTGGGCCGAGCCTGACACGGCTTTGGCTTGGGGCTACCGTTTCGATGGCGAGAACGTTGTCGTGAAAGACATGATGGACAAGATCGCCGATGTCGACACCCGTTTCTCCTACACCTTGGGACCTTGGGGCATCGGTGACATTCTCTTCAACGACGCCAACCTCGAAATGGGAATCACCGCTGGTGGCTATTGGATGTTCAACGTCGATGGCGAGATGGCCCAAGTGGGCTTTGACCAGCAGACGGTGGTCAATGGCAACTATGTGAAATGGGGCGACACGAACTGTGGCACCATGGTTGACCCCGAAACATGGTCTTACGTTTGGGAGGAACCCGTCGTGGCAGTGTTCGAATATGCCGAAGAAGCCATGATCGATCCCGCCAACATTCGCTATTGGATTGGAGAAGGCGAAAACGAAGTGGTCTTTTCTGTCAACTGGAACGAGCCTGACACCTGCCTGGCATGGGGCTATCGTTTCAGCGAAGAGACCGTGACCGTGAAGCATGTCATGGATGCCATCGCCGAAGTCGACCCGCGTTTTAGCTATGTTGACATCGGCTGGGGTGTGGGCGATATCTACTATGAGGATGGTGTCCTCGACCTCGCTCTCTATGGCACCTACTGGCTGTATAACATCAACGGTGAACAGGCCATGCTCGGCTTCGACCAACAAACCGTCGAGAACGGCGACTTCATCAAGTGGGGCGACGTCTCCTGCGGCATCGAGATTGCTGACTGGATCTATGTTTGGGACTCTGAAGTGGGTGCCGTGTACACCTATGCCCAAGAAGCCAAGATTGAAGCTTCCGAGATTCAATACTGGGTGGGCGAAGGCGAGAACGAAATCATCTTTGCCGTCAACTGGAACGAACCCAACAGATGCTTGGCCTGGGGCTACCGTTTCGACGGTGAGAGCGTGATCTTGAAAGAGGTGATGGATGCCATCGCCGAAACCGACAGACGTTTCTCCTATGTTGTTGGCGATTGGGGTGTCCAAGACCTCATCTTCAATGTTGATGCTGATGAGACACACTATACCCTCGCTGGCCAATGGTGGCTCTACAATGTGAACGGCGTTATGGGCTGGTATGGCTATGACGCTGAACCGCTCGTCAACGGCGACTTCGTCAAGTGGGGCGATGAGTCATGCGCCACTGAAATCGCAGAGTGGACCTATGTCTGGACGCAGGAGATCGAGCCCGTTTGGATGAACACGGGTGTCGACGAGTTCCAAGGCTACACCTTGAGCGTCTATCCTAATCCTGCCGTCAACGAGACCTTCGTGACCCTCGAGAATGCCGGCATGACCACGATTTCGGTTTACGATGTGCAAGGCCGCCTCGTCAGCACGATGAGCGTCGATGCCATGGCTGGCGAACAAGTGCGTCTCGGCACCGAGATGCTGAACGCCGGTGTGTATTTCGTCACCGTGAACAACGACAGCGTGTTGAGCACCGCTAAACTCGTGGTGAAATGATGAAGAGGATTTCCATCCTGCTGTTGGCTCTGGTGCCGACGATGCTTTGGGCGCAGTTCGCGCCTGAGGCTGGTGTCGCCGGCACCACAGCCATGCATGCCGACTCGTCGGCATTCGTGGCCTGGGCTACAGGATGTACCCTCGAGCTTGGTCCGCAGCAGATCGACAGTCTTAGTCTGGGCCCGGTCAGCTATGGCGCTGATACCGATGCCCTTGGCAAGGCCGACAACATGGTGGTCAGCTTGGGCGATGGCGGCACGGCAGTGCTGACCTTCGCTTCGCCCATCTGTAACAAGAGAGGCCCCGACTTCGCCGTGTTCGAGAATCCCTTCCACAACGTGCCGCATTGCTTTCTTGAGCTGGCTTTCGTGGAGGTGAGCTCCGATGGTGAGAACTATTTCCGTTTTCCTGCCGTCACCAAGGTGCCTTATGACACGCAGATGGGTTCGTTTGGCGTCATGGATGCCACGCTGATCCATAACTTCGCGGGAAAATACGAGGTGATGTACGGTACGCCCTTCGACCTTGACGAGGTGGAGGACAACGAACTCTTGGACAAGGGTAACATCACCCATGTCAGACTGGTCGACGTGATTGGCAACATCGACCCACAATATGCCACCTACGACTCGGAAGGCCATATCGTCAACGACCCATGGCCCACACCGTTCTGGTCGAGCGGCTTCGATTTGGATGCCGTCGGCGTGATCCACGATCGCGACCATTATGATGTCGCCGAAAACGAGGTGGATAGGATTGCCATGTATCCCAATCCCGTGAGGGACCGACTGACGGTGAATGCCGAAAACCTGCAATCGGTTGAGGTGTTCAACCTTATGGGACAGCTTGTGATGACCTCGACCTCCTCGGTCGTCGACATGGACAGCCTGGACCAAGGCATCTATTTCGTCCGCGTCAAGGCTGACGGGATGATGATTACGAAACGTATTGTGAAACAATAAATACGATAAGAAATGAAAAGGATCAACCTGCTTTTGTTGGCCTTCGTCGCCGCTTTGCTGTTCTCCTGCAAGCCTGACCCGACGCCGACGCCTGTCGACCCTAACGATACCGTTCAGCCGGTCAATCTCAAGGGCGTTTTCGTGCTCAACGAAGGCAACTACCAGTTCTCCAACGCCTCCTTGTCGTTCTATGACCCCGAGGCTGACTCGGTGGCCAACAACCTGTTCTATAAGGCCAACAACGCCCCGATAGGCGATGTGGCCGAGAGCATGGCCTTGGTCGACGGTAAGCTGTTTATCGTTGTCAACAACAGCAACTATATCTATAAGGTGGATGCCAACACCATCGAATGTGACCTGACGCAGCCTTTCAAGCTTGGCGACTTCTATTCGCCGCGCGAGATGTACTTTGTGGCTCCTGACAAGGCTTATGTCACCGATATCATCGGTACCGGCCTTTGGATTGTCAATCCGCAGGATATGACCCATGCAGGCTCCATCGAGATGGGTAAGACCACCGAGAAGATGGTGGCTGTGGGCAATGAGTTGTATGTCAGCAACTGGTCGAATTATTATATCGCACCCAGTTCGCACGACAGCTACAATACCGTTCAGGTCGTCGACATGAACAACGACGTGAAGGTGGCTGAAATCGAAGTGGGCAAGGAGCCTAACAGCATGGCTGTCGACAAGAACGGCCACGTGTGGGTGCTCTGCGAAGGGCGCTCGTGGGACGTGGGCTACGGCGAGAATCCCTCATTGTGGGAAATCAACCCGTTGTTGAAGACCGCCGAAAAGCGTTATGAGTTTGACGGTACGGCCTCGACGCTGAGAGCCAATCGTGCCGGCGACCAATTCTTCCTGATCTGGAACAATACGGTGCGACGTTTCGACCTCGCCACGATGACCCTGTCAGAGAGCTTTGGCATCACCGCCGAAACTGGAGGCTTGTTCTATAACATGGCCGTCGATCCTGAGACCGGCGACCTCTATGTGACCGACGCCAAGAACTACATGATGAACGGCACCGTGTACCGTTATACTGAAGACGGGGTGCTGCTCAGCTCGTTTGAGGCTGGTGTCATTCCCAGTGCAATGTTGTTTAAATAATTGATATTCTTTTTGCGGAGCCTTCGCGAGGAGGCTCCGCTCTTTTTTTGCCTATGAAAAAGACCTGTCCCCGTTGTGGAAAAGAGTTCGAGTGCGTGCACTCCATCGATTGCTGGTGCGTGAAAGTGCAACTCACTGACGCCACCAAAGCCTATCTGAAGGAACACTACAGCGACTGCCTGTGCAAGGATTGTCTTGAAAAATTGAACGTGCAATGAGAAAACTGTGGATTCTGTTGTTGGTGTTTGCTGTTTCTTGTGCCCCAAAAACAAAAGAAACGACAGGAAAAACGCAAGGCGACAACCTCATGCGCCATGCCCGTAACGTCACGGTGTATGAAAAGGACTACGGCTACCTCATGGAGGTCATCTGTCCTTGGGACACCACGCTATCGCTAGGGAGCTTTGCCATCGTCAAGGACACGACGAAGGTAGTGGGAGAGGAGTTGACTCAAGTCAGAGTGCCGGTGCAGTCGGTGATATCGTTCTCGGCAACGCAATGGGCAGTCTTCTTGCGCTTGGGTGAGATCGACCGTGTGAAAGGCATCCTCGAAGGCCGTTTTGTGACCGACAGCACCATGCGTTCGCTGATGGCTCAACAAAAGGTCTACGACATCGGTACCGAGGCTGCTGCCGACATAGAGCGGATGATCCAAATCCAGCCCGACGTTTTGTTGTATTCCCCTTATTTCGATGGAAACCAGGGCGGCCTCAACATCACGGGCGCTGTATTGTTTCCCTTTGCGGACTATATGGAAAACACGCCTTTGGGGCGTGCCGAGTGGATTCGTGTCATCGGCATGCTGACGGGTTGTGAGGACAAGGCTGATGCTTGGTTCGACGACATTGAGCGCCGCTACCATGCCCTCTCAGGCCTTTGTGCCGGTGTGGAGCACCGTCCCACGGTGTTCTCCGACTTGGCTTTCAACGGGCAGTGGTATGTGGCTGGCGGCAGGAGCTATATCGCCCAACTGTTTGCCGATGCCGGTGCCGCCTACATCTGGAAGGATAATCCCTCGACGGCCAGCGTTCCGATGGATGCCGAGAGTATTCTTGCCAAGGCACAGTACGCCGACTATTGGCGTGTCATCAACTCCAATCCTTTTCCTATGACCTACGCGTCGCTGGCCAAGGAAAGCCCTGTCTATCCGCTTTTCGACGCTTTTAAGAACCATCAAATCATCGTCTGCGACATCCTTTCGACGGGTTATTTCGAGCAGTCGCAGTGCGAGCCAGATTTGCTTTTGGCGGATTTCATCCATTTCTTCCATCCCGAATTGTTGAAGGGCGAATGGGAAGGGTATCAGCCGAAATATTATCATTTGATGGAGGAATAGATTCCCTTCGGGAAATCGAAGATTCGACGAAGTCAATGGAGTTGTGTGTTATAATAAAAAGCAGCGGCCAGTTGGGTCTCATGATGTAATGAACCTCGTTGGCCGCTGCCTGGTTATGTCATGAAGCGAACTCCATTCCCCGCAGGGGAATCTCCATCACCGTCTAAACGGACAATCCACCGAGCAGCCTGAACAGCTGTTTTTTTTGTCGCCACAACAAGAGTTATTGCCTTTGCCTTTCCGCATGAAGTGAATGGCGACAACGACAAGGGCGGCAACCACCAATAGCACTATGATTGTAGCCCAGTTCATGCGATGACGGCACTAGCGATGAGATAGGCAAACCAAGCACAAATCCATGCGACGACGCATTGGAACAATATAATGAACAGCATCCACTTGGTGCCCAACTCACGGCGGATGGAGGCCACTGCGGCCACGCAAGGCGTGTAGAGCAGGCAGAACACCAGCATGGAGATGCTGGTCACAGTGGTGAAGAGTGGCATGGCACCAAGCACTTCAAGGGTGGCTACCACACTCTCTTTGGCCATGAAGCCGCTCACCAAGGCGGTGACGATCTGCCACTCGCCTAAGCCGATGGGACGGAACACTGGAGCTATCCATCCTGCCACACTCGCCAACATGCTGCCTTCACCGTTTTCCACCATATTGAAGTGGAAATCGAAGGTCTGCAGGAACCAAATCACCAATGAGGCGAGGAAGATGACCGTGAAGGCACGTTGCAGGAAATCCTTGGTCTTGTCCCACAAGAGGTGCGCCACGTTCTTCAGACCTGGTAGGCGGTAGTTGGGCAGTTCCATGACGAAGGGTGACACGTCGCCCTTGTGCCCGAACCATTTGGTGAACAGCGCAGTGACGATGCCGACGACGATGCCCAACAGATACAGGCAAATCAGGACCACACCACCATGATGCGGGAAGAACATGCTGGTGAAGAAAGCGTAGATCGGGATCTTGGCCGAACAACTCATGAAAGGCGTCAACAAGACAGTGCGCCAACGGTCGTGTGTGGAGTGGAGGGTGCGCGTGGCCATCACGGCGGGAACGGTGCAGCCGAAACCGATGAGCATGGGCACGATACTATGGCCGGTGAGGCCCAACTTGCGCAAGAAGCTGTCGCTGACGAAAGCCACACGGGCCATGTAGCCGCTGTCTTCCAAGAGACTGAGGAAGAAGAACAGCAGGATGATGATGGGCACGAAACTCAATACGCTACCCACACCCCCGAAGATGCCGTCGACGACGAGCGATTGCACCGCAGGGCTGACGTTCCATTGGGCCAAGGCTGTGCCGCAAACGTCGGCAAGCCACGAGATGCCTCGGTCGAGCAAGTCCTGCAAGGGTGCACCTATCGCGTCGATGGAGAGGTAGATGATGCCCATCATGACGAGGATGAAGATGGGGATGGCGGTCCATTTGCCCGTCAGGATGCGGTCGATGCGACGGCTGCGTTGGTATTCTTTGCTTTCCTTGGGCTTCACCACGGTCTTGTCGCACAGCCGTTTGATGAAGGCAAAACGCATCTCGGCCATGGCAGCAGCGCGGTCGAGGCCACGTTCCTCTTCCATCTGAACGATGAGGTGCTCCAGCGTCTCTTTCTCGTTTTGGGAGAGCTGCAAAGCCTCCATGACGATGTCGTCGCCTTCGATGAGCTTGGAGGCGGCGAAGCGCACTGGGATGTCAGCACGTTGGGCGTGGTCTTCGATGAGGTGCATGATGCTATGCAGGCAGCGGTGCACGGCACCGCCGTGGTCGTCTTTGTCGCAGAAGTCCTGACGCACAGGGGCTTCTTGGTATTTGGCGATGTGGATGGCGTGGTCGACGAGTTCGGAGACGCCTTCGTTTTTTGCAGCCGCTATGGGCACCACAGGCAAGCCCAGGATTTGCTCCATCTCGTTGACGAGGATGCTGCCTCCGTTGTTGCGCACCTCGTCCATCATGTTGAGTGCCAATACCATGGGTACCCCAAGCTCCATCAGTTGCATGGTGAGGTAGAGGTTGCGTTCGATGTTGTTGGCGTCCACGATGTTGATGATGCCTTTGGGCTTCTCTTTCATGATGAATTCGCGCGAGACGATTTCCTCGGCGGTGTAAGGTGAGAGGGAGTAGATGCCCGGCAGGTCGGTGACGCAAGTGTCGGGATGCCCTTTGATGGTGCCGTCCTTGCGGTCGACGGTGACGCCAGGGAAGTTACCGACATGCTGGTTGGCCCCTGTCATCTGGTTGAAGAGGGTGGTCTTGCCGCAGTTCTGCTGTCCGGCGAGGGCAAAGGTGAGCTTGGTGCCTTTGGGCAGGCGATGCTCATGTGCCTTGTCGTGGTAGATGCCTTCTTCACCCAAGCCGGGGTGGGCGTTGTGGTCGGGGAGGGAGGTGATGTAAAGGCGGTCGTCGCGATGGTCGTCTGACTCTGCTTCGTCCTTGTTGTCGCAAAGCTCCACCTCAATCAGGGCAGCATCGGCTTTGCGGAGCGTCAGGGCATAGCCGTGTATCATCACTTCCATGGGGTCGCCTAAGGGCGCATATTTCACGATTTTGATGTGGGCATCGGGAATGAGGCCCATGTCCAGGAAATGCTGTCGGCGTTGGCCTTCGCCTCCAACGGCCTTGATATGGGCGGATTGACCTATTTCGAGTTTGTCTAAGGTTGACATCTGGATTCCATTGTTTGATGCTGCAAAATTACGAAGTCTTTCCTTACCTTATTCTCCTCATTAATGATACTTTTTGGCATCTTACATCCTAAATAATGATGAGAGATGGGTCATCGTATGGCCTCGCCTCGAGTGATGTAGCGTACGGCGACACTCGGTTTGCGATGTCCTTCAGCCTTGACCTCGCAAGTGAAGGCCACCTCATTCTCTCCTTCCTCAAGGGCTGAAACGCCTCGGGCTTGGATTTCTTCTATCGTGTTGTAATTCAAGTCGGTGATGCGTGCCGTCCCGTCAAAACCATAGATGAGGTATTGTCCCGCCTGGACGTTGCAAGGGAAGATGAGGATGCCGTCGGGCGTCCTAAATTCCAGCTCGCTGATGCTGCCTTTGCCTTCCACGGCGATACGCAAGGCGAAACGGCTCTTGTAGGGGCTGTTCCAGGTCCAGCGGTCGTCGCTGAGGTTGCAGAAGTAACGTCTCGAGAAGTGTTGGGGATAGAGGTTGAAGGCCGAGTCGCCGGCTTTTTCGAGGTGCCAGTTGGCGTAAGGGTCTTTGAACAGTTCCTTCTGCTCATCGGTGAAGGCCTGCGCCAAACGCAAGCTTTCCCACAAGTTGATGGTGTTCAGCATCTCGTCAGTCAGGCCGTGTCTGCGCATGGTCTCCGCGTCAAATTCAAGGCCGAAGCCGGCGTCGAAGGCGGCAGCATTGGAAAGGAACCATTCCAGCTCTTCCAGCGTCGTGGCCGGTTTCATCCTGTCGGCAAGATGGATGGCGAAGTTGCCAATCATCCACGGCATCATGGCCTTGCGGTAGAATTCCTGTTTTTCAGTCAGGGTCTCCACGATTTTGGTGCGCATGGATGCGTTCCATGGTAGGTTCTCGTTGACACGGCTCAGGTAACGCCAGGAGTTGGGCGTGAGCAGATCGGCTTGCAGCATCTTGTCGGGGTTGTATTTGTGCATGGTGTCGAGGAGATGCGCGATGGCTATGTCGCCATATTCGTTATAGGCATAGCTTTGCAAGTCGTTGAAAATCAATAGGGGATAATCGGTTTTGGCGTATTGTTTGGCGATGGCCTGCGCCATTTGGTCTTGAATCTCAAGGTCGGGGAGTAGGGTGCGTTCGGGCGTGTCCCAAAGCTTGTAGACAGTGGCGTTAATGGCGTGGGAGGCTTTTTGTGTACCGAATGCGCCTCTAGTGCAGTTGTATAGCAGGTTGATCTCGTTTGTGCCTTCGGTGCTGTGGTAGGTGATCAGCTCGTTGTCGATGAGCAGCACGTTGATGCTGCCAGCGAGGTCGAGCAGATCGGAATGGTAGACAGCAATCTCGGTCTGCTTGTCGTCGATAGACATGAATAGTTGCATTACCCCTTGTCGCAGCAAATGCTCCGAAGGCTTGGGCGTGACGAGTCTGCTGTTGGTGGGGATGCGGTTGGCAAACACGGAATGGCCCAAAAGCAAACCTGCCTGTCGGCATTTCATGTTCAAAAAGGCAGTGTCTTTTGCCGTGCAATTGGCTATCAGATAGGATTGTGAGCTTCTCACGATGCCAGGTAGGCATAGGGAATCTTGTGCAAATGAAGCGATTGCACCCAACAACAGCAAAACGATGGAAAGTGTCTTTTTCATCAGTCGATTCCTCTCAGGTCTTTATAGAGTTGCACGGCGTATAGGTCGGTCATGTTGGAGATGAAGTCTACCACCGATTGAAGCTTGCCGTAGGTGTCGTCGCTATTCGCCTTGAATTGTTCGGGCATGAGCGAGAGGAGTTTCTTGTTGTAAGGTGTGACGGGATGCAACACCGCCTCGGTGAAGTCTTCCAACAGCGTCCCGATGACGTTGAAGCCCGTCAGCTCGATCTTCACTACCGACGGATGGCGGTAGATGTGGCTCACCGATTCGTCGCGACATAAGTCGAGGGCGTTCTTTTCAAAATCGGGAAGATGCGAGATAAGGCTCTTCTCGAACTTGCCTTCCATGATGGCCTCGTAATGTTTCACGAAGATGTCGCTGGCGCAGTTGACGAGTTTATTGATTAAGGTGGCACGCAGGAAGGCCATCCGTTCGTTGGTGTCGCTCACGTCGCGGTAGACTTCTTCCTTGTGTTTGAACACTTCCTTGTCCTTGGGCTGCTCGGGGTTGAAGAACGACAGGAAACAACGCTCTATGGCCTCGGTGCCGATGATGCCGCGTTTGTGGGCGTCTTCCATGTCAAGGACGAGATAGCAGATGTCGTCGGCGGCCTCCATCATATAGGAGAGGGGATGACGGGCATAAACGAGGTGGTCTTCGTCCAAACGAGGGATGCCGCATTCCTCGACGACCTCCTTGAAGGCCTCGATTTCGGAGTAAAAGACGTTGTATTTCTTGCGGTTGCCTTTGTCATAGGAAGGGTAGGGGTATTTCTGCAACGTGGCCAAGGTGGCAGAGGTCAGCGAGAAGCCGCCGGCGCGTCGTCCTGCAAACTGGTGCGTCAGCTGTCGGAAGGCGTTGGCGTTGCCCTCGAAAGCGATAAGGTCGCTCCATTGCTCAGGCAACACCTGGCTCTGCAGGTCTTTGCCCTTGCCGTCCTTGAAGAAGCTGCTGATGGTGTCTTCGCCCGAATGGCCGAAGGGCGGGTTGCCCAGGTCGTGGGCCAGACAGGCCGAGGCCACGATGGTCTCGATGTCGGACTGACGCTCCTTCAGCTCAGGGTGTTTCTTGGCCAGCCGCTCAACCGTACGGCAGGCGATGGAACGGCCCACGCTGGCCACTTCCAGGCTGTGGGTCAGACGGTTGTGAACCATCTGCGCGCCTGGCAGCGGAAACACTTGGGTCTTGTTTTGTAGGCGACGGAAGGGACTGCTGAAGATGATGCGGTCGTAGTCGCGCTGGAAAGAGCTGCGGATATCGGGGCTCTTGTATGGCTGTGCATAGCGTTTGTTGGAAAGGAGGTCGTTCCAGTTCATGAGGTCGTGATTTGGGTGCAAATGTATTAAAAACATCGCAAACGTCGGGCATAAAAGAATAATTACGTACTTTTGCCGCGTTTTACAACACAACAATTGCCATGTGGGTAGTCTTATCATTGGTTTCGGCCGTCCTTTTGGGCTTCTATGACATCTTCAAGAAGCAGACTGTTGTCAACAATGCCATCATCCCCGTGCTTTTCTACAGCACTTTGATCAGCGGACTCATGTTCCTGCCTTTCGTCCTGTTGTCGCATTTCAAGCCCTATATTTTCAATGGCGATTTCATGACGAAGCTTTTCATCGAGCCACTCACTGCGAGGCAGCATTTCCTCATCATGGGAAAGACCGCCCTCATCCTTGCCTCGTGGATGTTCAGCTACTCGGCCATGAAACACCTGCCCATCACAGTGGTGGGGCCTGTCAACCAGCTGCGCCCCGCTATTTCGGTGATTTTGCTGTTTTTGATTTTCCAGGAGAAGCTTACCCTGTTGCAGTGGTTTGGCGTGGTGCTGGCCATCGTGTCGTTCTATCTGATGAACCGCTCAGGCAAGTTGGAGGGCATTCATTTCAAGTCGAACAAATGGGTGTATATGCTACTTGGTTCGGCGGTGCTTGTGGCCTTGAGTGGCGTCTACGACAAGTTCCTCCTCAGCAAGGAGAACATCTCGCCTTCCACCATCCAGGCGTGGTACACCATCTATGACTTCCTGATGATGGCAGTGTTGTTCCTTTTCATTTGGCTTCCGAAGCGCAAGGAACTGCCTTTCGAATGGCGTTGGGGCATCGTGGCGATGGCTATCTTCGTCACCGTGGCCGATGTCATCTATCTCACGGGATTGAAGCAGGAAGCCGCTGTGGTGGTGCTCATCCCGCTCATCCTCTACGGTGTTCGCCTCGTCGTGTCGTTCATCTACGGCATCTTCGGCTTCAAGGAAGTGAACATCCGAAGCAAGATCATCCCCTTGCTCATGGTGCTGGCGGCACTGGTCTGCCTCTGCGTCTAACTACGGCTTTTGTGCGTAGTTTGATTTTTGCCTTCGTTATATTTTACTGATATTCAAGAGCATTGTGTCCTTTTCAAGGAAACGTTGTTTTTTAGTGTCTTTTGAAGATAATCTTCAAGAAAAAATGCCTAACTTTGCGGACTTTTTTGAAAAGAAGGATTTGTTTTAGTATCGTTCTATAACTTATTGTAAATGAGTTAAATGAGTGAATATGAAGAATAGAGAATTTTTTACAAATGATCATATAAGCAGGTTTTTCCTGTCCGTTTTGTTCTTGATTTGCGTTTTGGGTGCGGAAGCCCAGACTGATTATTCGGGCACTTGGTATATTGCCAACGATGCTAGCTATTCTTTGAACAGTGCCAACAATTACTATTTGGTTCCCTCAAAAGATCCGAAACAAGAGCATTATGCAGATGCCTTCTTCCATAACCAATACTGCAATATTAATGGTAGTGGCGACTATACGGGCAACAATTACGGCGACCCCGAAAAACCTTTCCTCACCACGCATAAAAACGATGGGACGTGTGAGCCCGGGAACCTGATTTGGCGGTTTGTCGCAACGGGCGACGGCTATTACTACATCATCCACATGCTGACGGAGGAATACTTGGTTTATGAGTATCCCTATAATAGTGCGCCAAACAGGAAGTCGGTGCATTTGCAATCGTTAAGCAGTCCGGGCGAGAACGCCAAGTTCGACATTACAGCCAACTCGTCGGGCATCAACATCAGGCCGAAAAGCCTTACCACCGGAAACATGTTCCTGAATCCCGCAACCAATAATACCGATACTTACTACGGCACTGGTACCTATTTCCATGTCGGTATGATTGGCGTTTGGAGCGGAGATACGGGGAATTCCATCTGGCATTACGAGGAAGGCTCGATTGTGAATCCTGCCATCGTGCCTGATGCCACTAGCAAACAGGTCAATATCCGCGCCTTGCAAACGGGTGTCACCGTCTATTACACCCTGGACGGCAGCACCCCCGACAATACCAGCAGCAGCCTTGTGTTTCCTGGCGGGATGGTCAACATCGGCAATTACCGCAAGACCGTGAAGGCCGTGGCATATAAAAACGGAGTATATTCGAGTGTGGTCACCATGGAAGTGGATTTTCGTGACGTGATCCAGATCAGCTCACTTTCGAGTATTACCAATCCCGACGGGAAGTACATCCTCACCGCTGACATCGCTGACGCTTCGGGTCACACGACCATCGCCAACTTCACTGGAGAGTTTGACGGCAATTTTCACACCATCACGGGATTGACACAACCCCTCTTCGGTACTATCGACAATGGAGTCGTTCGCAATGTCGTCTTAGATGAGGTGAATATTGTGAGCCATACGGGCAATACGGGTGCCATCGCCTGCGAAATCAACGGAGGTACCTGCATTTACAATTGCGGCATCCTCAGCGGCTCTGTGGGCGGCACGGGCGATACCGGCGGAATCGTTGGTTTGCTCACAACCACATCAGCCAATACGATTCCCGAAGGCTTCAAGCCCACAAGGGTCATCAATTGCTATAGCTTCGCCAATATCACCGCTGCGGGTACTTATGCCGCTGGCATTGTGGGCAACAACACTAGAGGCTCCAATTCACAGTATTCGGGAGGCAGATACAACAATCTGAGGACGGCGGTGGTGAATTGCATGTTCTATGGCGATGTCCTTGCGGGAACCAACAAGTACCCTGTTTACGGCAATAAGCGCTTGGATAACGATACCAATGGCATCAACAATTACAACTACTTTTTGGACACTTCCAGTCTTGACAACGATTTTACACAGCTTTCAAGATATAATTGTTCATGGCCAGTGGAAGAGCGTTACTTGACCCGTTTCGAGTATTTCCGCAGCATCCTCAACAGCAATCGCCGTCTATGTACATGGTGGGTGACCCTGAAACAGTACGACGACCAAACTGACGACGATCTCGACCAGGTTGCCAAGTGGGTGCTCGACCCCAGCATTGCACCTTATCCTATCTTGAAGCCATGGGGCAAGTACCCTTCCATCATTAATCCCGATCCGACCCAGGTGTGGGATGAGGCCTCCCAGACATGGAAAAGCCGTGATGTTGCGTTGCCCAGCCAAGGCAAGAAGCTTAGCACGCTTACCGTAACGGTGAATGGAGGTTCCAACAACAGTGGCGCGACCACAACGCTGACGCTTCCCGTCCTTGACATGGACACCCTGCACTACGATTACGGTTATGCGAAGGTGCAGCTTCCTTATTATAACGAGCAGTTCGGAAACCCGAATGCCATAAGTCACGAAGACAGGTATGGCCACAACTATACCGACAAGGTGGTGACGGGCTGGATGATCACCTCGGTGACGGGTGGCACTCCTGGCACTTTCATTCCCAATTGGGAAAGCGGCTACAACTTCGCCGACCGCCAGTGTACCGACAAGGACCTTTACAGTGTGAGCGGTCGTGTGTTCGCCCAAGGCGGTTATTACTATGTGCCCGAGGGCGTGACGGCCATCACCATCGAGGCTTATTGGGGCAAGGCGGTGTATGTGCGCAATACCGATCATTACATCGACCGTGTGAACTTAGGTGGTAGTGCATTCACTCCGGCAGGCACGTATCCTTCGGCATTCCACGGGAATCTTGTTTATACGAATATCAAGACGGCCATCAACGCCGGCTTGAACTTGGAAGGCTCGGGCCAGAATGCCAAGACGGTTTACGACCAAGCCATCGTGTTGGTGGGCAATCTGCAATTAAAGACGAGTAGCGACATGACCATTCTTGGATGGTCGAGTGGCAATGGTAACGAGGATTGGGCCACCCACAACAGGCCTTTCACTATTACCACCGTCGACCTTGACTTTGACAATGAGCCGGACTATTGCTTTGAATGGCAGTTCAGTAGAGGCACGACCCGATTGAATCTTCATCCCATCCGTTTCGACTTCCTCCCTGTACCTACTCTGGGTATGGCCATTCGTGGTGACAACAACAACGACAAGATGGCTATCGGCGTGTTTGCGCCACGAGGCCATTTCGAGATTACCGAGACGTCGTTCTTGCATACAGGTCAGTTCGAATATGACTCTCGCGATGACTACCGCAAGGAAGAATCCCCACTGATATTGAACGGAGGTCAGTTTGAGCAGTTTGTTTCGACCAATTCCTGGAACAATACTTTGGGCGTACTCAACCGCACGAAATACATCATTTTGGGCGGACATGTCTGGATGAAAGAGTTCACCCCGGGCAAGCATGGCGACATGAGCGTGGCTACACGCCACTGTGCCGTAAGCGTCATGGGCGGCGATTTCGAGCGTTTCTGTCTCTCGGGTGTCTTCATCTCCAATAACCAGATGGGCAACTATCCCGACAATCCCCATTGCTATACCAACGGCGGCAACTTCGGCACCATGAGCGGTGCAGGCATGGAAGACATCGATGGCGATGTTACCTTCAAGATCGACCATTCTGTGATTGGCGAGTTTTATGGCGGCGGCCTCAATGCGGCACGACCCGTCAGTGGCAGCATTCATGTCACCATCAACAACAGCGTGGTGGGCAAGTATTGCGGCGGTCCCAAGACGGGCGATATGGAACCTGGCACTACCGTGACCACAATTGCCAACAATACCGTTTTTGGACAGTTCTATGGCGGTGGCGACGGTGGCACCAATTTCAACCGAAACCGCTTGTTTAACTTGAGTTATGCCTCGCCCGACTCCATCTGCGAAGCGGTATGGAGAAGGAGAGGCGCCAACGGCGGCCAATTCGATGGTTTTACGCCGCTCCAATATGTCAGTCCCTCCGCAGGTTATGAGGCACAGTTTGAGTTTGAGCTGATCGACATAAGCTCTGGCTATGCCTCAAGTACATACCCGAACAATTGCTCTGTGATGCGCACCTATCGGCATGAGGCTCAGTTTACGGCTACAATGGTTCAGACGGTGACTTCAACGCTTACCAATTGCACGGTGCTGCAAGACTTTTACGGTGGCGGCAACCTCGGCGAGGTGATTGGCGACGTCACTTCGACGTTAAACAACACTATTGTCTATGGCTCGGCATACGGCGGCGGCTATTCTGCAGCCGTGCCTTCGTTCTGCATCCATGACAAGAGCTCGGTGGTGTTCCCGACCCGCGACATGGCTGGCGTCAACCATCCTGGATCGCTCGACTTTGTGAGAGACAACGGCGAAATCAGATACTATAAGTGGATACATGACTTGCCTGCTGGTGTGCAGGCCAGTACCAGTCATCCCGATTTCCAATATCAAGGTGAATGGTACTGCTACACCGAAAAAGACATGACCGACCTCGGCAGCGTAGGTGGCAACACCATACTGAACATCACGGGCGCGACCAAGATTTACGGCTCACGGGAGGTGTTGAGTGGTGGCAACTCGCAGATCTTCTACGATGGCGCGGCTTTTGGTGGAGGTAATGAGAGTCCGGTATTCGGAAACTCAACGGTTACCGTCAATGGAACGGAGGGGCTTCTGGTGAGCAATGTGTATGGCGGCGGTAATATAGCCACCACAGGGCGTCCTGCTACGGGAGGCAACTCGCGCGTTGAAATCCACAACGGCACTATTGGCGTAGTGAATCCACAGACCGGCTTGCACTATGAGAATAGCGGTAGCGTTTACGGTGGAGGCAAAGGCACCCTTGAGGACAATGATCAAGGACGTGTCTATGGCAACGCTGTAGTGCTGATCCAAGGTGGAAGGGTTTTGAACAATGTATATGGCGGAGGTCAGTTGGCTAGCGTGGGCTATGTCGACAACTTGGGAGAGATGGTGAACGGCTATGCAGCGGTGACCATCAGCGGAGGCGAGGTTGGACCTTTGGACATGACGGGTCTGAATGCGTACGTCTATGGAGGCGGACAAGGTGTTGAGATTGACCCGAACAACGACTATCGTGACTTCGCCAACGTGAACCATACTTTGGTCACTGTGAGCGGAGGCAGAGTCTGGGGTAGTATCTTTGGCGGCGGCGCCGACGGCCATGTCTGGAGTGATGCCGAGATCCGTTTCACGGGCGGCACTATTGGCACGAACGGCGTCACGAGTTGGGACGGCAACATTTTTGGAGGAGGCCGCAATTTCAAGCATACCAATAGGACTGCCGGACGCGTGGGAGGCAATATTAGTATTACCATGACCGGTGGAGCGATGAAAGGTAATATTTATGGTGGAGGCCGTTTGGGCAACACTGGCGTCGATATTCTAGGCGTCATGCAGGAGGATGCCAATGACATGACCTTCGGTCACATCACTGTGGATGTGAGCGGGGGCACCATAGGCTACGACTATGAGAATGGCTCCTTTGATCCTGTCCATTACATCGACACTATCGGATGCGTGTATGGTGGTGGCAAGGGCATCACCTTCGAGCCTCGGAAAGTGAACGGCGTGGTGGTGGATACGACCTATATCACCAACTGGCATGACTTCGCCGTGGTGAAGACTACCGATGTCCGCATCGGTGGCAATGCCTACCTCTGGGGTAATGTGTATGGAGGCTCGGAACAGAGCGTGGTGAGAGACAGCACCAATGTCACCATCCAAGACAATGCGGTGGTGCGCTTAAGGGCTTTTGCCGGTGGTAGGGGATTCATGGTGAGCGACGACAGCAGGTTTAAGAATGCCGGTGACGTGGGTGAGATAGGTCCGGGCAATTCCGGGAACCACGGCCTCGCCCGTATCACATTGAAAGACAATGCCCATGTGCAGGTGTGCCTCTATGGCGGTGCCAAAATCGCCAATATTCAAGGCAATGCTCATGTTACCCTTGACGGTGGCTCCGTCGGCCGTCGTCGTACGTTGGAAGAGATTCATGCCCATCCCACGCATTGCTATGTGTTCGGTAGCGGCCAGGGCAATCCAATGAATGGAGAATTCAACGAATGGACTAACGTTGATACGGCGTTCGTCACCATCAGGCCTGGAAGCCGTGTTTTCGGCTCGGTATTTGGCGGCGGCGAGGACGGCCATGTGCTTGAGGATATCTTCCTTGACATCGAACTGGGGCAAAACGACAGCATCGGCACGCACGGATATTCGGGTGTCGACGGCAACATCTTCAGCGGCGGCCGTGGCTTCCAGCCTCAAGCCCTCACTGCTGGAGGCACAAGAGGCAATATCCATACCCACATCCATGGCGCTGGTCATATCCTTGGCTCGGTGTTCGGTGGCGGACGCATTGCCTCGGCTGGTATCAATTTGGTGGCGGGAGTTGGAGCAGGCGACACGATCCAAGACACACCGAACCGCAAATACGGATACACCTATATTACTATAGAGGATGATGTCATCATCGGTCACGACCATGTAGACGGCTATAAGATTGGTGATGTTGGAGGCAATGTTTACGGAGGCGCCAAGGGCGACGATGTGGCTCCCAACACGGTGGCTGGCCGTATGTCGCATGTGAAACAAACCGAGGTCATCATTAGAGGTAACGTCTGGGTGAAAGGCACAGTCAACGGCGGTGGAGAAAGTGGCCATGTGTGGAGGAATACAAAAGTGGTCATTGATGGCAATTGCACCATTGGTGTTGACCGTGTTGGAGAAGGCCACCTGCCGTTGGATTCGCTGATTTATAGCGGCAATGTGTTTGGTGGCAGTTGGGGTAGCGATGCTCTCTTATATCCTAACCAAGGCAGAGTCTACGGCAACGACACGGTACTCATCCTCGGCGGACATATTCGCAACAATATTTATGGAGGTGGCGAATATGCGAGCATAGGTACTATCGACACGGTGTTGGTGGACGGTAACAAAGTCGCGGTTCCCCGTCCTGGCACAGGACATACCACCGTAATCATGCATGGCGGCGAACTGGGCCCCTTGGACATGTCGGGTGTGAATGCCTATGTTTTCGGCGGCGGCAAGGGCGTGGGCGACGACCCAGATAACATCTACAAGTATTTTGGAAATGTCTTCAGTACCTATGTGAGAATAGAGGAAGGCTCCAGAGTATGGGGTAGCGTGTTCGGTGGCGGCGAGGACGGCCATGTGCTCGATACCACCCATGTCGACATGTTGGGTGGCACCCTCGGCACAACCGGTGTTACCACATGGGATGGCAATATTTTCGGCGGCGGACGTAACTTTTTACATACCAACCTGTCGGCAGGTCGTGTAGGAGGAAACATTACCGTCAATGTCGAGGGTGGTAATCTGCTTGGCTCCATTTATGGCGGCGGGCGACTGGCTTCTGTCGGTATCGATGAGAATGGAGAGAGATTGTCAGGAAATCAGCACGGCGTCACGAGAGTTTTCATCCGTGGCGGTGTCATCGGCAATGACAAAGATGGTTTCGTGGGCGGCAACGTCTATGGAGGCTGTAAGGGCTATGTGGCCCTGGATCCAGCCGTGGATCCTCTCGCTGACACGTTGTCGTTTGTTAGGGAGACGCATGTGACCGTTATGGGTGATGCAATCATCAAAGGGTCAGTGTATGGTGGCGGCGAAGACGGCCGTGTTGGTGAGCACACCAATGTGTCGATCTCTGGTAATGTCATTATAGGCTTGAAGCAAGACCCTCTGAAGGGCAACGTATACGGTGGTGGACGTGGTATGAGCGTCGACCAAAACGGTCAATTCAGTGTTAGGGCAGGTTTGGTGTATGGCCACACTCGCGTGTTTATCAATGGCGGCACCATCCGCAACAGCGTCTATGGCGGCGGTAACAAGGGCTTTGTCTCCCTTGAAAGAGTAGTCGACATGAATGGCGGCTTGGTGATGGGCGACGTCTTCGGTGGCAACAACACATCTGCCTCCAACGACCCGATCCCTGGCTTGAAGACGGTGAACATCCGTGGTGGCCGCATTATGGGCCATGTGTACGGTAGCAGTAACAATGCCGTCGAAGGCAACACCCTTGATACCCCGACGTCGTATGTCAACATCACGGGCGGCACCATCGACCAAGATGTGTATGGAGCAGGCCACATGGGTACGGTGAATGGCACAGTCATGGTTAACATCGGTACCAATGCCATCTTCACCGTTAGCGGAGGCCTTGCCACGCCTCATAGCCCTGAGAATGTCTTCTTCAATGTCAGCGGTGTGCCTACGGCAGCGCCCATCGTCATAGGCGGTTCGGTGTATTGTGGATCCGACCACTACGGCAGTGACCCACAACACGACCGTTGGAACAACTTCGACATCACGGGCTATGCCGTCACCTTTATCGACGGCACGGGCTATGACACGGAACACGACCAAACCAATGCCACTTTGCTTCCTTATATGAACATCGCCGGCGGCCTTTACGGCAGCGGTACCCACTGTGAGTCGGGTGCTTTGGGCCGTGAGGTGATGGTCAGGAATTACGGCATTCGAAACACACAAGCTAACGGTGAGCTAGTTTCTGCCACGCGCACCTTTACTACGATACAGCGTTGTGGCTTGGTCGCCCTCGACAATGCGAACATCAACCTGGCTGGCTCAGCTGACATCACCGGCATGGCCAATGGCAATTATGCCGTGTTGAAGGTTGACGAAACCATGTATGTGAGCAATGCCAGCAGTATTGTATTGGGCGGCACCGATGCTCCAGCTCATATGGACTCCATCCATGCCATACACAGCTGCTATCTGACCTCGGGATCCATCTATGACCAAGGCGTGTTGTACATGCTTCCATGGGACTGGATTGCCCTTAAGGGTAACACCCCGGAAACGGCGCAGCTGTATCGTCACAACGACCTTGTGGCCAATCCTGGTTCAGCCGTTGCGTTGACACGCGCACAAGAGAATGTTATTCTCTTCAATGCCGATTCGAGGCTCTGGGTGCGTTCCCACAATGGAAGCAACCTTGAATATGGCGAGCTTCAAGGCTTCTTCCGTATGAGGGCCGATTTCTTCGAGCCTTATGGCGTGGAGAGCTTCGCCTACGCCCGTCCGAAACTCACTGTGAAGAACGTGCATGGGCTGCTGGCAGGCGACGAACTGAACAAGGATGATGGCGGTTTCTTGAGTTATGTGCCTACCAATAATTTCCATACGCAAGTCAGCGACGGCTATCAGTACGAAGGCGATGACGGCGGCAACCCCTTTACGCAAACGAAACAGTATCCCTACACCAATGTCATCGAGGCTTCGAGGACGGTCAATTGTGAATACCGTTTGTGGGTCATTCCCAAAATGAAAGGTGGTCGCTGGTATGTCGACGGTAGGGAGACAGGTGGCTTGGGAGTGGACAACATGGATAATGGTCGCGGCCGTTACCCCAACATGCCTAAGATGACCATTACTGCGACGAATGGCATCTATGATGGTGCCCATGAGTTGGATGGTACGCTGGTGTCGTTTAACCAAGCCGAGGACATTGTCTATGTGGTGGGTCATGTGAACTCAAAACTCGAGACGGGATTTACGGCTGCCCATAACCTCAACTACGATGATAATACACCTTTGAGGCTGTTCCGTTATCCTGGTGGTCACCAGTTAAGTTCAAATACTGCTACTGACCCGGGTCCGAATTATGCGGATATGCTGTTGGCTGAGGCGAACTATCCGCTTACCATGAACAATGTGCTCGTCGACGGCCTGTATGGCCATAGCGGTTTTGACAATGAGTATTATACCATCCCGACCACGTTCAACGCTTCATCAGTGACAGAGCCTTTGGTGGTCACCAAGTCGAGTGCCAACCTAACTTTGAACGGAGGCACCCGGTTGATGCGCGGTTACAACAATACCGACGGACAGGTGTGGTTTACCAATCCCGACTATGTCCCCGTAGCCAATGTCCATCACGGCGGAGCCTTGTTTGTGGATGCGGGTGCAACGGTCAATGTGGCTGGCTTGGTGACCATTATTGACAACCTCCAAAACAACGACGGAACGCCTATTGAGAGCAATGTGTATCTGCCATCTTTCACCAAGTACCTCAATATCACTGGCCCCTTGGCTTCGGGTACTGAAATCGGTGTCACCAACCCAATCAGGAACACGGCTGCTAGATACACATCCAACACCTTCTCGCCTGTGGCGGTTGCTTCGAACGCTACCGATGCACAAAATGCTTGGAACCACAACACCTTCTACGACGACCTGGATTGGTTCTTCTATAGGGAAGGCGCCGACCATGGTCAGCGGACGAGCTATTATTCCTCTACCATCCCTGATTATGTGAGTGCTAATACACCCGCCCTCACGCCTGCCAATACTGTGTTCTTTGGCTGGACTTGGGCCAATGTGGTGAGGACAGCGCCCTCAGGCTTTGCCTACAACAACATCAATTCAGCCGAAGACTTGGCCTGGCTCGCCAGCCTGGTCAACGGCTTGAACGGACAGACGGCCACAAGCCTTTCAAGCGTGGGCACCATTACCCAAACCGCCGATATCAACCTGCAGCAGTATGTCTGGGTGCCCATCGGCGCCGACAAGACCACGACAGGGGCCTTCTCAGGCACTTATGATGGTCAAGGTCACCTTATCACGGATCTCGATATCGACTACATCGGAACCGGCGACCTGCGCTACCAATACACCGACTACGGCTTGTTTGGCATGGGCGTCAATGGCACTGTCAACCGCACCTTTGTGGTCAGCGGACTCATTCGTCCTTTGGGCACGGCCAACATTGGTGGACTGATGGGAAAGATGCAGGGCCAGAATGCCGTGATATCGAATAGCGAGGCAGCCCTTCAGATCGTTTGCCCCATGATAAGTTCCGAGGTGGCTACGGGTGGTTTGGTGGGTAAGATGAAGGGCGGTGATATCTATTCCTCTATGGCTATGCCCGACATCACCTTCGACCAATACTATGTGGTGGGTGGCCTGGTGGGAATCACGGAGAGCTATAGCTACACCTCGGTAGGTACCTCGGCAGTCAAAGCCCCGACAATTAGGAACTCCTTTGTCAATGCCAAGTTCATCATGCTGAACAATGGCGCCAATACTACCCATGGTGCGGGTGGTTTGGTGGGTATGAGCACCAATCTGGTCATGGCCAACTGCTATGTGAACCTTTACGACAATACTACTCTGCCCAAGTTCTCGCTGTTTGTCGCCCATAGGGAAGAGGCTACCAGCATCCGTTACAGCTATGCTTTCAACGGTGGAAGCTATTCCTATTGCAATCCCGAAATGACGTTGGCCGATTGTGCAAGATTCACCCCGACCATGGATGCCGACAACCTCGGCTATATGTACTACGACAATACCGTGACCATGGGTAGCCAAAAAGTCGCATTGTTCAAGAAACTGAATGAATGGGTTCGGAATAACAACAGCGGCAACATTTATTCATACTGGTCGCGTCCGGGACTTGATGAAATCAATGGTGACTTGCCAGTATTGCAGCTCTGCAACGGCGCTACGGGCCTCGAGGGTAACGGCGACTTCCGCAGCTTGGCCACCTACAACAACGGTCACGCCCTGCAATATGGTGGTGAGGTACGTGACGGGGCAGGCCATCAGTTTGGCAGCATGTTGGCTCGTGCAGAAAATATCTTTGTGTATGGCGATGTCGATGAAGACCTTTCTACCGCGACGGTCAATGCCAACAAGGTCAGCATCTATGAGCATGCGGCCATTATGCATCCTGGCAGTTTGGGTAGCTTCAACAATACCTATGTGGGCATCAGCTTTGACAACTCCCATGTCAACGGTGTCGGCTCCTCGTCAATCGGCGTCAACTTCGGTCTTGGCGAGATAGGCATGGGACCCTATCCCTTGCCTCGCGACTGGCACATGTTCTCTTCGCCACTCAGCAACGCCCCTCTGGGCTTCGATTATGGAACCCATAACGAGGCGGGACTATATAATGGTGGCGACTACGATAATGGACGGTATTACAACAACCCATGGGTCGACCTTGAGACCGAGTTTAGTTGGCTCAACAATAACGCTTCGGGCAACAATCGTTATTGGATGAAAACCTTTGCGGCCAATAACCAAGCCACTGACTGCTATTTCCCGACCCAGGTGAATACGGATGTCATCACGCGTAACGACAACCTCTTTATCGTCGGCTCCGACGAATGTCCCACCTCAGGCGTTTACCGTTATCCTTATGGCATGGACCTTTACACCTGGAACGAGCCGCAGTACCATTGGATTAACTTCAAGCGTAACGGCCCGAACCACTGGCACAGCGACCCGAATTCCAACACGGGCCTCCACGACCATCTCGATTACGTACCTGTTGCCAATGCTACCCCCAATGTCAACGAGAGCAGCCTCATCGTTGGCCGCGGCTACATGGCTGCCATTTGCGACACCACCTTCATGCAGAGCCATGGCAGACTCAATGCAGGCAACAATATCAGTATCGCATTGACCAAACAGGGCCAGAACCTGGCGGGGTGGAACCTCATCGGCAATCCCTATCACGCCTATCTCGACTTTGAGGAGTTTGTGAAAGACAACGGAGCCGCTTTGGGACAATACAACAGCAATTACTTCTATGTGGTGTATGATGCCGACGGTTACAGTGGCTTCCCTGAGAGTTCCTTCCTCTATTATCCGAGTCAAGGCTCGAGTGGTGGTGCCTACGCTGGCCGTTACCTGCATCCGCATCAAGGCTTCTATGTGCTGGCAAGCGAAAACAACCATTCCGTGACCTTCACTGAAGACATGACAGTGACCAGAACGGTTTTGGGCACTGATGCCGAGAACAACGGACATTTCAGGGGAGGGGACGACGATAGGCCCAACTATCCATTGGTCAACCTCTTCCTGAGCAGCGAAAACGGCTGCCACGATATCACCGTTATCGAGTTTGAGCGTCCTGAATGGGGAGGCGCACGCAAGATGAAGGAGTTGCGCATGGGCAACGGAGTATTCTATGCCCAGCATGACGACACACACTATGCCGCACTCTTCGCCAAGGCCGGAATAGAGCGCGTGCCATTGTGGTTCGAGGCCAAGGAAGACGATGTGTTCACCATCAAGTGGAACACCGCCAACGGCGACTTCCACAGCTTGTTCCTCGTCGATAACATGACGGGCGTCCGCTACGACATGATAGAGAACGAAAGCTACACCTTCCAAGGCCATGTGGGCGACTATCCCTCGCGCTTCTATATCACCTTCAGCGTCACCGACGTGGAAGAACATGAAGATGATGACGACAACTTCGTCTTCTTCGACGGCTCCGAGTGGGTGGTCACGGGCGACGGCATGCTTGATTTCATCGACATGCATGGTCGCGTGTTGTGGAGCAACCGCCTGAGTGGTGGACAGAATAGGGTAGGACTACCACAGGTGGCTTGCGGAGTGTATCTTTTGCGATTGACCAATGCCGAAGGCACCAAGGTTCAAAAAATCATTGTAACTAGATAAGGAGGGAAGGAGATGAAGAGAATGAACAGAAAGATTGCAATGGTTTTGGTGACGTTGACGCTGTTGGTTTCGGTGTCTTCTAAGGCCCAAATACTTATCATGGACGATGAGTTTGAAGGGAATATGCGTACCGGTTATCAGGAGTTCGAGTTGGTGACGCCTTACCAAGGTGGCGACTACGACCAGTATCTTCCTTTGGGCGACGGCTGGCTGCTGCTAGTGGGGATGGGATCAGCCTATTTGCTAAAGAAAGCCAGAAAAAAGAAAAAAAGCTAAAAAAACGATTCTATATAGTTTTTTCATATCTTTGTGCCTCAGAAAACGAGAAATCTCTACTATATGGAAATAAAAAGAGTCTTTGATCTTCTCGACAATTATGTGGAGAAGCATCCCGAGCAGCAGGTGGCCCTTGCTGGAAAGAAGAATGGACAATGGGTCAATTATAGCGCTCTGTCTTACCAGGAACACGCAAATCTATTGAGTTATGCCCTTATCGAGTTGGGCATTGAGAAAGGCGACAAGGTTGCCATGATTCTCACCAACCGCCCCGAATGGAACATGCTCGACATGGCCATTTGTCAGGTGGGCGCCATCACCGTGCCGGTTTATCCCACCATCAGTGAGGAAGACTACCGTTACATCTTGCACGACTGCGATGCCAAGATGGTCATCATCGATGGCCTCTCTGTGATGAATAAGGTGACCAACATTCTTCCCGATGCACCTAACGTGAAGTTTGTCTACACCATGGTCGACCGCGAGAAATACCCTTATTTCGACCAACTGCTTCAACTCGGCAAGGACCATCCCCATGTCGAGGAGTTGGCAGCCCGCAAGGCAGCCGTCGACGAGATGGAATGCGCCACCATCATCTATACCTCGGGTACCACCGGTACGCCCAAGGGCGTGATGCTCTCGCACCACAACTTGATGAACCAGTTCCCGAATTTCCATTACACCATCAGCGACACCTCCAACAAGGCCTTCAGCTTCCTGCCTGTATGCCATGCTTATGAGCGTGCATTGAACTACTGCTACCAGTATCGCGGCATGTCGATTTACTATGCCGAGAGCCTGGGTACGATCGCTAGCGACATGCGCGACATCCATCCTACGATGATGTGCGCCGTGCCGCGTGTGCTTGAACGCTTCTACGACGCCATCTACCAGTCGGGCAAGAAGCAGAAGGGCATCGCCAGAGTCATCTTCTTCTGGGCTTTGCACCTTGGCGAGCGTTACAAGATCGATGCTGTCAACCGCAATTGGTTCTATGACAAGAAGTTGGCCATTGCCGACAAATTGGTCTATAGCAAGATACGTGCTAACATCGGCGCCGAGAACTTCGACATCATCGTGTCTGGTGCCGCCGCCATCTCACAGAAGATAGCAGGTTTCTTCTCGGCCATCAAGATGCCCGTGTTCGAAGGCTATGGACTTACCGAGACTTCACCCGTCATTTCCGTCAGCAACCGCAACCCGCACGGTCGCGAAGTGGGCTATGTGGGCCAGCCGCTGCCTGGCACCGAGGTCAAGATTGCCGAAAATGGAGAAATCATCTGCCGTGGCCACAATGTGATGATGGGCTATTACAAACAACCTGAACTGACCAAGGAGGTCATCGACGAAGAGGGTTGGTTCCACACGGGCGACATGGGTGAGATCGACCAATACAACCGTCTGCGCATCACGGGCCGCATTAAGAGTCTGTTCAAGACCTCGGGCGGCAAGTACATCAACCCCGACGTCATCGAAGCCAAGTTCTGCGCCTCCAAGCTCATCGAGAACATCCTTGTGGTGGGCGAGAACCAGAAGTTCGCGGGCGCGCTCATCATCCCGAGCTTCGCCGACCTGAAGGCATGGTGTGCCGAGGAGAAGATCCCCTACACCACCAACGAGGAGATGATACAGAATCCCGACGTGTTGAAGCGTTTCGCCAAGGAAGTCAACGAGTTGAACAAGGGCTTGGGCGAGACCGAGAAGATCAAGAAGCACGTGCTGCTCGCCGACGAGTGGAGCATCGCCAACGGCCTCCTCACACCGACGTTGAAAGCCAAGCGCAAAATCATCATTGCCAAGTACAAGGAGGTCATCGACAAGATGTTCGCCTGATGAAAAAAAAGAGCCGCGTTTGCGGCTCTTTTTTATTCTAAGTAAGTGTATCCGTAAAGTCCTGATCGGTAGTTGGAAAGGAACTCCTTTCCTTCCTCCACGGTGATTTTGCCTTCCTTCACGCACTTGGTGACCCAGGTCTCCACCGTGCGGACGAGTTTCTTCGGGCTGTATTGCACATACTCGAGCACGTCGGCGACGGTCTCACCATCGATGATCTGGTCGATGTAGTAGCCTTTTTCGTCCACCGAGACGTGCACGGCGTTGGTGTCGCCAAACAGGTTGTGCAGGTCGCCCAAGATTTCCTGGTAGGCGCCAACGAGGAACACACCTATATAATAATGCTCCTTGTCGGCGAAACTGTGCAGCGGGATGGTGTGCTGCGTCGATTTGGCGACGAAATTGGTGATCTTACCGTCGCTGTCGCAGGTGATATCCTGTAGCGTGGCCAGGTGGGTTGGATTCTCGTCGAGGCGTTGGATGGGGATGATGGGGAAGAGCTGGTCGATGCTCCACAGGTCGGGCAGCGACTGGAACAACGAGAAATTGCAGAAGTATTTGTCGGCCAAGAGCTTCGGCAGCGAGGTGAAGTCCTCGGGTACGCGCTTCAGACTGTTGGCAATGTGGTTCACCTCGCGGGCGATGCTCCAGAACAGACGTTCGATCTTGGCGCGCGACTTGAGGTCGAGCAGACCGAGGCTGAACAGGTTGAGGGCCTCTTCGCGGATCTCCTGGGCGTCGTGCCAGATCTCCAAAGAAGAGTTCTTGGTGAGCTCATCCCAAGAATCGTACAGCTCCTTGATGAGTTCGTGGTCGTCTTCTTCAGGCTCTTCGTTGTCGTCCCATTCGGGCAACGAGGTCTTCTCCAGCACTTCGAAGATGAGCACGGAGTGGTGGGCGGTCAGGGCACGACCCGACTCGCAGATGACGTTGGGGTGGGGCAGTTCGTTCTTGTCGCAGGCATCTACGAGGGTGTAGATGGCATTGTTGGCGTATTCTTGGATGCTGTAGTTGACCGAACTGGGACTGCTCGAGCTGGTGCCGTCGTAGTCAACGCCGAGGCCGCCACCCATGTCGACGTATTCGATTTTGTAGCCCATCTTGTAAAGCTGCACATAGAACTGTGCCGCCTCACGCAGGGCCACGTTGATTTTCTTGATCTTGCTGACCTGGCTGCCGATGTGGTAGTGTACGAGTTTCAGGCAGTCTTTCATGTCGTGCTCCTCGAGGAAGTCCAAGGCTTCGAGCAATTCCGACGAGTTGAGTCCGAACTTGCTGCCGTCGCCGCCCGATTCCTCCCATTTGCCTGCACCCGAGCTGGCCAATTTGATGCGCACACCCAGGTTGGGTGTCACCTTCAGCCGTTTGGCGATTTTGGCAGTCGTCTTCAGCTCATTCAGCTTCTCGATGACGATGATGATCTTACGACCCATCTTCTGGGCAAGCAAGGCCAGTTCGATGAACTCCTCATCTTTGTAGCCGTTGCAGATAATCAAGGAGTCGGAGTCTGTGCCAAGGGCGATGATGGCATGAAGCTCAGGCTTGGAGCCGGCTTCAAGACCGATGTTGAACTTCTTGCCGTGGCTGACGATCTCTTCGACCACTGGGCGCATCTGGTTCACCTTGATGGGCAACACAACGGTGTTCTGACCCTTGTATTCATATTCCTTCGCTGCCTCCTTGAAACAGGAGTCGATTTTGGTGATGCGGTCGTCAAGGATGTCGGGGAAACGTAACAGCATAGGGGCCGAGACGTCCCTCAGCGACAATTCGTCAACCAATTCTGGCAAGTCGACGGAGGCACAGCCTTCCTTGGGTGTCACGACCATGTGGCCCTTTTCGTTGATGGAGAAATAATTCCCACCCCAGCCTTTCACATTGTAAAGGTCCTCGGAGTCTTCAATGCGCCATTTTCTCATTCTAGTCAGGTTTTGTAAATAATGGGCTGCAAAACTAATAAAAACTCTTGGTTTTGCGCGTTTTTCTTTATTTTTGCGGAAAATAATTTGTCATGCGACTCATCATCGATGCCGGTTCGACCAAAATGGGATGGATTCTCATGGAAGGTACTGAGGTCAAAGCCCACTTTGTGACCAAGGGCTTTAACCCGAATTATTCCGACCGTCAGGACCTGATAGAGACCTGCCAAAGTGCTTCTCTGCCCGACGAAATCCAATCCGTCCATTATTACGGTACGGGTTGCGGCAACGAACAAAATTGCCAAATCGTCAAAGAGGTGTTCCAAAACCATTTTTCTGATGCCAAAATTTATGTCACCCACGACCTGATGGCCGTATGTCACGCCGTTTTGGGCCACGATAAGGGCATCGCCTGTATCCTAGGAACAGGTTCAAACTCTTGCGTTTATGATGGCATTGACATCGTTGAAAAAGCCGTTTCCTTGGGCTATCTCGTCGGTGACGAAGGTAGCGGCATGCACATCGGCAGGGAAGTGGTGAGGGCGTATTTCTACGGATTCATGCCTGAGGAACTGCGGCAGCAATTTGATGCGACATATCGTCTGGAATTGAAGGATTTCATCCAACGATTGTACCATGATGAGCAGCCTTCCAAGTACTTGGCCTCGTTCGCGAAGTTTGCAGGTGAGCATCAAAATGAGCCTTTCATCCACGACCTCGTGAAAGGCTGCTTTAAGGCCTTTATTGAGGCTTTTGTTTTGCGTTTTGAAGGATGTAAGGAAATGAAAATCAGTTTTATAGGCTCAGTGGCCTATCATTTCAAAAACATCTTGAGGGAATGCCTCGCCGATGACGGCTTCATGCTGGGTGAAATCATGCAAACTCCTGCCGAAGGGTTGATACGGTACTATCAAAGTCTTCCGGCATAATCCATTGATAAGTCGTTTCTTTTCTCAACCAAGTCATCTGCCGCTTGGCATATTGCCGTGTGTGAATCTTGATTTGCTCCACGGCTTCCTTGAGGGTGCAATCTCCGTCAAAATAGGCAAACAATTCCTTGTAGCCTACCGTGTTCAAGGCGTTAAGATGCCGCTTGGGATAAAGCACTTTGGCTTCTTCAAGGAGTCCTTGCTTCATCATCAGGTCAACCCGCTTGTCGATGCGTTTGATGAGGGCGTCGCGGTCCCACAGCAGGGCGTATTTCCTGATGTCGAAGTCGCGTTGCACGACATGGCCACTGCGGAAAGAGGTGAAGGTCTTTCCCGTTTGATAGCACACCTCCAAAGCCCTTTGCAGCCTGCGTGGATTCTGCTGGTCTACAATGGCATAATACTCGGGGTCAAGCCTCTGTACTTCGTCTTGCAAGGCTTTCAGACCGCCTGTTTTGAGCAAATCTTCAACCTTTGTCCTAGTCTCAGTAATCACGTCGGGCATTTCGTCTATGCCATTGCACACGGCATCGATGAAAAGCCCCGAACCACCAGTCATGATAACGGCATCGTGCGTCTTGAAGAGTTCGTCTAACAATTGCATGGCATCACGCTCGTAGTCGGCGACGTCGTATTTGTCCTCGATGCTGATGTGGTGCACGAAGTAATGCTTGGCTTGGCTCAACTCTTCTTCTGTTGGTGCCGCCGTTCCGATGCTCATCTCCTTGTAAAACTGACGACTGTCGGCGGAGAGGATGACGGTGTTCAAAGCCTTGGCCATCTTAATGGCAAAAGCTGTCTTGCCGGAGGCTGTAGGGCCCGCTATGACGATGAGGGTTTTCATAGTTTATTCGGAACAGGTCCGTTGTTGGCAACCACGATAGGTTCTTGGATTTCCTTCACCACGCTGAGACCGAGCTTTTGGCCTTCTTCCTTCATGAAGGCATACGCCTCGGCGAAGTTGTTGCCGATGACACCGTCCAAGATGGCTTCGCGGATGGCATTCTTGATGACGCCGACTTCACGTCCCTCGGGGATGCCAAAGGTTTCCATGATGGCATTGCCGTCGATGGGTGGCTGCCAGTTGCGCAGGTGGTCCTTGGCCTCGATTTCCTTCAGCTTCTCTTGCACAATCTCGAAGTTGTGGTGGAACTTCTTCACCTTTTCCTCGTTCTTCGAGGTGATGTCGGCGTGGCAGAGTAACATCAGGTCGTCGATGTCGTCACCAGCCTCGAAGAGGAGACGGCGTACGGCCGAGTCGGTGACGATGTCCTCGGCGAGGATGATGGGGCGCATGTGGAGTTGCACAAGCTTCTCCACATATTTCATTTTCTCGTTTAGGGGCAGCTTCATGGCGGCGAAGATCTTGGGCACCATCTTGGAGCCTTTGAACTCGTGGCCGTGGAAGGTCCAGCCCGTGCCGTCCTCCCAGCGTTTGGTCTGGGGCTTGGCGATGTCGTGCAGCAAGGCCGCCCAACGCAGCCAGAGATCGTTGCTCATCACGGCCACCTGGTCGAGGACCTGAAGGGTGTGCAGGAAGTTGTCCTTGTGGCCTCGGCCTTGGACGACTTCGACGCCTTTCAGCTGTGCCAGCTGCGGGAAGATGAGCTTCAGCAGACCGCTTTCGTCGAGCAGCTTGAAGCCGATGGAGGGCTTGAGCGATAGGATGATCTTGTTCAGTTCCTCGGTGACACGCTCCATCGAGACGATTTTGATGCGATGGGCGTTGCGTCGGATGGCCTCGAACGACTCCGACTCGATGTAGAACTTCAACTGCGAGGCGAACCTGATGGCACGCATCATACGCAACGGGTCGTCGGAGTAGGTGATGTCGGGGTCGAGCGGCGTGCGGAGCAGCAGCTCCTCCATGTCGGCCATGCCGTTGTAGCGGTCGATGAGGGCGCCAAAGTCCTCGGGGTTGAGGCTGATGGCCATGGCGTTGATGGTGAAGTCGCGGCGGCTGATGTCATCCTCGAGGGTGCCATTCTCCACCACAGGCTTGCGGCTGTTGCGGTCGTATGACTCTTTCCTCGCGCCCACAAACTCCACTTCCATGCCATCGAAGCGGATCATGGCAGTGCCGAAGGCGCCGTAGTACTTGGCTTCCTTGTGGCCAGGTAGAAGGGAGGCGACTTTCTTGGCTAAGGTGATGCCGCTGCCGACCGTCACCACGTCGATGTCGTTCGAGGGACGGCGCAGTAGGATGTCGCGCACATAGCCGCCGATGACATAGGTCTTGTAGCCCAACTCGTGCGAAGCGTAGGCGATCACCTTAAAGATTTTGCTGCTAATATGTTTCTTGAAGTCGTAATTCATCAGACATGCGCTTCTTCAAGGACTTTCTGCTCGTTCGGTATGATGTTGACGATGGTCTCTTCTCCGTTTTCGGCCAAGTCGATGCTGATGGTGTCGCCGATGTGCAACTCGGTGGAGATGATGGCTTCGGCCAACACGTCTTCCACATATTTCTGGACGGCGCGTTTCAGCGGTCGGGCGCCATACTGTTCGTCCCATCCTTTCTCGGAGATGAAGTCCATTGCCTTCTCGGTGAGTTCGATCTTGTAGCCCATCTCTTCGACGCGTTTGACCACCTGACGGATTTCGATTTCGATGATCTTGTGAATGTCTTTCTTTTCCAAGGCGTTGAACATCACCACATCGTCGACGCGGTTGAGGAACTCGGGTGCGAAGGTGCGCTTCAGGGCGTTGTCGATGACGCTCTGCGAGTACTCGTTCTTCGAGTTGAGCTTAGCCTGCGTGCCAAAGCCTACACCTTGTCCGAAGTCCTTCAGTTGACGTGAGCCGATGTTCGACGTCATGATGATGATGGTGTTCTTAAAGTCGACCTTGCGACCGAGGCTATCGGTCAGCTGGCCGTCGTCGAGGACTTGCAAGAGCAGGTTGAACACATCGGGGTGTGCCTTCTCGATTTCGTCGAGGAGGACGATGGAGTAGGGCTTGCGGCGCACCTTCTCGGTGAGTTGTCCGCCTTCTTCATAACCCACGTATCCGGGAGGCGCTCCCACGAGACGAGACACGGCGAACTTCTCCATGTATTCGCTCATGTCGATGCGGATGAGGGCGTCTTCGCTGTCGAAGAGGAACTTGGCCAAAACCTTGGCGAGATAGGTCTTACCGACACCCGTGGGACCGAGGAAGATGAACGAGCCGATGGGTTTGCTCGGGTCTTTCAGTCCGGCACGGTTGCGGCGGATGGCTTTGGTCACCTTCTTGATGGCCTCGTCCTGACCGATGACGGTGCCCGCCAACTCGGTCTCCATGTGCATCAGGCGGTCGCCTTCGTTCTTGGCGATGCGTTGCACGGGCACGCCTGTCATCATGGCGACGACCTCTGCGACGTTCTGCTCGGTGACGGTCTGACGATGCTGGACGGCGTTGTCTTCCCATGCCTTCTTGACGTCTTCAAGCTGGGCCATGATCTTCACCTCTTCGTTGCGGTACATGCCTGCATCTTCGAACTTTTGTTCGGCGATGGCGGCTTTTTTGTCCTTACGCACGGCATCGAGACGGCTCTCCAACTCGGTGATCTCGGCAGGGACGTCGATGTTCTTGATGTGGACACGTGCACCGGCCTCGTCCAAGGCGTCGATGGCTTTGTCGGGCAGGTGACGGTCGCTGAGGTAACGGTCGGTGAGCTTCACGCAGGCTTCGATGGCTTCGGGCGTGTAGGTGACCAGGTGATGGTCCTCATATCTGGGCTTGATGTTATTCAAGATCTCGATAGTCTCGGCGGGTGTGGTGGGCTCGACAAGGATTTTCTGGAAGCGGCGTTCCAAGGCACCGTCTTTCTCAATGTATTGGCGGTATTCATCCAAAGTGGTGGAGCCGATGCATTGCAACTCGCCACGCGCCAAGGCGGGCTTGAACATGTTGCTGGCATCAAGCGAACCGTTGGCATTGCCTGCGCCTACGAGGGTATGAATCTCATCGACGAAGAGGATAATGTCTCTATTGTTCTCCAACTCGTTAAGGATGGCCTTGATGCGCTCCTCAAATTGGCCTCGGTATTTAGTGCCGGCCACAATGGAACCGATGTCGAGCATGACGACGCGCTTATTAAATAAGGTGCGCGGCACGCGATGCTGCACGATGCGTATGGCGAGGCCCTCGGCGATGGCCGATTTGCCTACGCCAGGCTCACCGATCAAAATCGGGTTGTTCTTCTTACGGCGGCTGAGGATCTGGGCGATGCGCTCCAGCTCACGCTCGCGGCCCACGATGGGGTCGAGGCGGTTCTCCTCGGCGGCCTTGGTGAGGTCGCGGCCGAAGTTGTCAAGCACGGGTGTCTTGCTCTTTATGTTGCTGGTTTTCTTAGGCTTTTCCTGCTGCGGACGGATGTCGTTGAGGAGGTCGTCGTCTTCCTCGTCGTCCTCAAAGAGGTTGGAGGCGTAGCCCTGTTGCTCATCGGGTGCCGATTCCTGCAAGTCGCTGTTTTCGGCGGTATAACGTAGCAGCTCCTGCTTGAAGTTGTCGTAGTTGATGCCTTCAAACTCGAGGTTCTGCGAGATGATGTTGTTCTTCTCGTGCAGGATGGCCAGCATGAGGTGTTCGGAGCGGACGATCTCCGAATGGAACTCCTTGGCGATGATATAGGTGAACTTCAGCACGCGCTCGGCCTGCTTGGTCAATGGCAAAGCCAAAACGGAGCTTTGGTTGTTGTTGGCTGTGCGTACCGAGGCTTCCAGTTTCTTCGAGAATACTTCGATGTTCAGGTTGAGGTTCTCCAAAATCTTGATGGCGCTGCTGCCGCCTTCCTTCAACATACCCAAAAAAAGGTGCTCCAACCCGACGTATGCGTTCCCTAGACGTTGTGCCTCCTGATGGCTAAGTGACAAAATGGCACGAACGCGGGGAGAGAATTTTGCATCCATATAATTACAATTCTTTTATTTTCAATACTTTAATAAAAAAACCAACTTTTCACTTGTCTGATTTATTCAGAGTGCAAAGGTACAAACAAAAACCGCGCCGCGCCAGTCCCCAGTCATGTTTCTTTAAAAAAGAACAAAATCGACATTTTTTGCAAAACCAAAGGATATTTTTCGTATCTTTGCACCCTTATTAATTATAGCGAAAAGTAACACCCGAAAATGGACGAAAACAATATCATCACCCCTGAGAATCAGGAAGAAAACATCCCTGAGAACACTGGAGAAAAAATCATCAAGGTCAACCTTGAGAACCAGATGAAGTCGGCTTACATCGACTATTCGATGTCGGTCATCATCTCGCGTGCCTTGCCCGACGTGCGCGATGGCTTGAAACCCGTGCACCGTCGTGTGCTCTATGGCATGAAGGAACTCGGCGTCACCTCTCGCAGCGGATACAAGAAGTCGGCCCGTATCGTCGGTGAGGTGCTCGGTAAGTACCACCCGCACGGCGACTCGTCGGTCTACGATGCCATGGTGCGTATGGCCCAGAGCTGGTCGTTGCGCTATCCTCTGGTCGACGGACAAGGTAACTTCGGCTCGGTCGACGGCGACAGCCCTGCTGCCATGCGTTACACCGAGGCACGTCTGCAGAAGATTGCCGAAGAAATGCTTGACGACCTCGACAAGGACACCGTCGACTTCCAGAACAACTTCGATGACTCGCTGCAAGAGCCTACCGTGCTGCCTACGCAGATTCCCACTTTGCTGGTGAATGGCACCAATGGCATCGCCGTCGGTATGGCCACCAACATGGCGCCCCATAACCTCAGCGAATGCGTCGACGGCATCATCGCCTATATCGACAACCGCGAGATCACCACGCAGGAATTGATGCAACACATCAAGGCACCCGATTTCCCGACCGCTGGTGTCATCTACGGCTACGAAGGCGTGCGTGAGGCGTTTGAGACGGGTAAGGGACGTATCGTCCTCCGTGGCGAGACCCACTTCGAGGAACACAATGGCCATGAGCGCATCATCGCCACCTCGATTCCTTATCAGGTCAACAAGGCCGAGATGATCAAGAAGACCGCTGACCTTGTCAACGAGAAGAAGTTGGAAGGCTTGGCCGACATCCGCGACGAGAGTGACCGCAAGGGCATCCGCGTGGTGTACGAACTGAAGCGCGACGCCAACCCCGACGTGGTGCTGAACAAGCTGTTCATGATGACGCCGCTCCAGAGTTCGTTCAACGTGAACAATGTGGCTCTGGTCAATGGCCGTCCCTATACCTTGAATCTCAAGCAATTGATCGAACACTTCGTGGCGCACCGTCACGAGGTCATCTTGCGCCGCACGCGCTTTGAGTTGAAGAAAGCCGAAGACCGTGCCCATATCTTGGAAGGTCTGGCCCGCGCCATCGACATTGTCGACGAGATTATCGCTACTATCCGTGCCTGTAAGGGCGGCACTCCCGAAGCCAAGCAGGCCATCATGGACAAGTTCGGCTTCGACGACCCGCAAGCTAGCGCCATCGTGGCCTACCGTCTCGGTCAGTTGGCCGGCCTCGAGATCAAGAAGATCATGGACGAGTTGGACGAAATCCACGAACGCATCAAGCATTTCCACGATATTCTACAAAATGAGGAATTGCAGTTCCAGATCATCAAGGACGAACTGCTGGTCATCAAGGAAAAATATGGCGATGCCCGCCGCACTCAGATTGTGCCCGCCGCCGGTGAGTTCCGCATGGAAGACATCATCGCCGACGACGCCGTCGTCATCACCATCTCGCACCTCGGTTACATCAAGCGTACGCCGCTGACCGAATACCGCGTGCAGAGCCGTGGCGGCAAGGGTTCGAAGGGCTCCGCCACCCGCGACACCGACTTCATCGAACACATTTTCACGGCCACCAACCACAACCACCTGCTCTTCTTCACCGAACAAGGCAAGTGCTACAAGTTGCGTGCCTTCGAGATCCCCGAAGAGGGTAAGAATAGCAAGGGCCGCGCCATCCAGAACCTGATCCCGATCGACAAGGATAATAAGGTGATGGCCTACCTCAACGTGAAGAGCATGAGCGATGAGGAATACCTTGAAAACAACTACATTATCCTCTGCACCAAGAAGGGTATCATTAAGAAGACCAACTTGGCGGCCTATAAGAACGTCCGCCAAAATGGCATCATCGCTGTCAATATCCGTGAGGACGACCAGTTGTTGGAGGCTTGCCTCACCAGCGGCAACGATGAGGTGCTGATGGCTGTGCGTTCGGGCAAGGCTGTCCGCTTCAATGAGCAGACCGTCCGCCCGATGGGCCGTACCGCTACGGGTGTGAAAGCCATTACCTTGGCTTCGCCCGAGGACGAAGTCATCGGCATGGTATGCATCAACGACCCGCAACAGACCGTCTTGGTGGTCTCCGAGAAGGGCTTCGGCAAGCGTTCTGACATCGATGACTACCGCATCACCAACCGTGGCGCCAAGGGCGTGAAGACCTTGAACATCACCGACAAGACAGGTGATCTCATCGCTATTAAGGGTGTGACTGACGAGGAAGACCTGATGATTATCAACAAGTCGGGCATTGTCATCCGTATGGAAGTCAGTAAGTTGCGTGTGATGGGTCGTGCCACCCAGGGCGTGAAGCTCATCGACCTGCGCGGTACTGACGAAATCGCCGCTGTCACCAAGGTTGAGCATGAAGACGAGCCCGAAGAGACAGAGGCCCCTGAGCCTGTCGAAGGAGTCGAAGGGCCGATAACAGAGGTTGAGCCTGTCGAAGGAGTCGAAACGCCGACCCCTGAGGCTGAAAACCCCACTGAACCCAATTTGGAACAATAATTGCTATAGAAATAATAACCATAACGAAATTGTCAAACTTTAAATAATTGGAAAAATGAAAAAAGTAATGATTTTGTTAGCCATCGTGCTCACTGCCAATGTGATGATGGCCCAAAAGAAAGACAGAACTGACGCTTACATGTACAACAAGAATGGCCAATACGCCAAGGCAATGGTAGCCATTGAGAAGTGCGTCAACCATGCACAGTTCAGTGGCATGAAGCCTAACGATCAGGCACAGGCTTGGCTGTATCGCGCTGCCATCTACCAAAACATTCTCCAGTCTGGTGACCAGGCTTTGATTGCCCAGGCTCCTAATGCCTTGGAGATTGTTTACGAGTCGCTGATGAACTGCATGAAGAATCCCGATTTCCTCGAGAATAACAAACAGGAGATCTACCAGCGCGTGGGTAATGTGATGAACGCCTATTATACCCAAGGTTACGACCTGTATAGCGCCCATGACTTCGCCGGTGCTTCCCCGATGTTCAAGAAGGCCTACGATATTGCCAAGTTCCTTGGCGGTAACGATGCTGCTGACATGCTGAACGCTGCTGCACAGTCGAGCCTCCTGGCTGAAGACTATGCAACTGCACTCGAGTATTTCACCGAGATGAAGGAAAATGGTTCGGAAGGTCCTGATGTCTACAGACACCTTGCTGCTTGCTACAATGGTCTGGGCCAATCCGAACAAGCTATGGAGATGATTAATGCTGGTTTGGCTATCAACCCCTCTGACCCCAACCTCATCCTCGAAAAGGTGAACGCCTATCTTAAGGAAGGTAAGGGTGCCGAAGCCGTTGAAGACCTTAACAAGCTCCTCGAACTCGACCCCAACAACGCCCAGCTGTGCTTCGCTCTTGGCACTATCTACGGTGACGAAAACAATGGCGACGTGTTTGATGTTGACAAGGCTCGTCAGTACTATGAACGTGCTCTCGAAATCAATCCGGATTATTATGATGCCATTTACAACATCGGTGTGCTCTACACGGTCATGGCTAACAAGTATTTCAAGCAAGCCCAGGATATCACTGGTTTCTCAAGAGCTGAACAGGAACAATACAACAGCCTGATGGAACAATACAAGGAATTGCTGCGTACAGGTCTGCCTTTCCTGCAGCGCGCTTACGAGGCCCAACCCTCTGACGACGTGAGGAACGTGCTGAAATCTATCTATGTGCAACTGAACATGATGGAAGAGGCTGGAGCCTTGGAAGGTGGCGAATGATGTGAAGTATTACAATATACGAAAAAGCCCCGCAGTTTCACTGTGGGGCTTTTTCTATGATGCGTGCTCGAAGGCATGACCATATGTCAGCTCAATCAAAAGATTCTTTGTCCAGCTACGTTGTATTTTTGTCTGTTTCTGATGATGACGATTTGGCCGTTCTCAAAGCATTTCAGCACCTGGCTTTCCTCATCCAGTTGTTCGTTTTCCTCTATGCCGTAGCCTTCGGTTGTGATGCGCACTATCTTGGCGGCGGTACCGTCACCGAAGCATATGCCTCCTTCAGCAGGGTTGATGGAGCCGCCTTTGGGCCTTTGCAGCCAACAACCGTTGAGGGTCATGCGTTGCGCGGCCACAGCCAAACGTGCTGTGGTGACCTCGGCGGTCAAGATGGCATTGTTCATGATGAGTTCTCCAGTGCAGTCGAGAGCATGTAATTCTGAGGATGAGTTGCGTGATAGCAGGTCAAGGGTGACATTGTCATTGACCATGAGGTTGGGGCATTTCAATGCCGATCCTGAGATATTGGCTGTGATTTTCAATGTGAAAGGCCTTGCGGTTTCGATGGATAGATTGTCGCCACATTCGATAGCGGCGTAGATTGCAGCATCGCCTTCGAGTCGGATAATAAAGTCTCGACCCGTGTTGATGGTAACGAAATTTGTGCTCAAGTGGTAATCGAAACCCGCTTGTAAAGTCAGCATGTTTTGGCTGGGATTGTAGGAAGCTAATCCGTCACCAAAGATGTCGGCGGCATTCTCTTCGGTCACTTCAAGTTCATCGAAAGTGATGCCATAGCATTGTGCTAAAGTGGAAATTGTGGCAAAGGCGATAAGTGTGATGGTCAGTAAAACTTTTTTCATAAAACTGTAATTTGTTGTCAATTTTTGGTGAATTACGGCTGCAAAATAAAGAAATGTTTCCGAAATAAACAACTACCCAAAATTCGTTTTTTTTAGACGAGGGTTGTCGAGACCTAGAGTGTGGAACTTGACTTGTGGTATAGAAGCCACAATGTCAAAAATAAACACTTTTTGTCTTGCATTTGTGAAAATCACTATCTTTGCATGACTAAATCTAAAGATTTCTAACTCTTATTCCATACATTATGTTCGAAATTCTACACAAAGAAACCTTTGCGGCCGAGACCTACCTCATGGATGTCTACGCGCCGAGAATTGCACATTCGGCCTTGCCTGGACAGTTCCTCATCGTCAAGATGGAAGAGAACTCGGAGCGTATCCCTTTGACCATCAGCGACTATCATCGCGTCAGGGGAACGGTGACCATCGTCTTCAAGGCCATCGGCGAGTCGACCAAGAAGATGGCCGAATACAAGGAAGGCGACCGCTTTGCCGATATCGTCGGTCCTTTGGGCAAACCTTCTGAGTTTGCCACGATGACCGCTGAGGAGTTGCGCAAGCGCTCGTTCGTCTTCATCGGAGGCGGCGTGGGCATCGCGCCGATCTATCCTCAGGTGAAGTGGTTGAACGACCATGGCGCCACTGCCGACTGCATCATCGGTGCCCGCACCAAGGACCTGCTGATTTTCGAGAAAGAACTGGCTGAGGTCAGCAACCTCTATGTCACCTCCGATGACGGCTCGACGGGTCGCAAGGGCTTGGTGACCGATGTGTTGCGTCAACTCGTGGCCAGCGGCAAGCAATATGATGAGGCCGTGGCCATCGGCCCGATGATCATGATGAAGTTCGCCACCAAGACCTGCGAGGAGCTGGGTATCCGTTGCACGGTGTCGCTCAACTCGATCATGGTCGACGGCACGGGTATGTGTGGCGCCTGCCGTGTGAGTATCGGCGGCAAGACCAAGTTCACTTGCATCGATGGCCCTGAATTCCTGGGGCGTGATGTCGACTTCGACGGTGCCATGAAACGTCAGGCCATGTACAACAATGTGGTGACGCGCAAGCAGCTTGAGGCCGAAGAGAAGGCCGAGGGCCATAAGTGCCACATCGGCGGCATCTCCGAAGAGAGCTTCGACAAGAAAAAACGCGTGCCTTGCCCCGAACAGAAACCCGAGGTGCGTGCCCATAACTTCGATGAGGTTTGTCTCGGCTATTCGGCTGAGATGGCTATCATGGAAGCCCAACGTTGTCTCAACTGCAAGAACCCGCAGTGCGTGGCACATTGCCCCGTCAATGTGAACATCCCGGGCTTCATCGCCCGTGTCGCTCAAGGTGATTTCGAGGGCGCCGCTGGTGTCATCAGCTGCGACTCAGCATTGCCTGCCGTCTGTGGCCGTGTGTGCCCGCAGGAAAGCCAGTGCGAAGGCAGTTGCGTGATGGGCAAGAAGTTTGAGCCTATCGCCATCGGTAAGCTGGAGCGTTTCGTCGGTGACTATGCCATCGAACACGACCTGCATTTCAGCAGCCAGAGCATCCCGAACGGTCACAAGGTGGCCATCATCGGTAGCGGTCCTTCCGGCTTGACTTGTGCCAAGGACTTGCTCTCGATGGGTTATGATGTCACTATCTTCGAGGCCTTGCACGAGATGGGCGGCGTGTTGGTGTATGGCATCCCGTCGTTCCGTTTGCCGAAAGACACTGTCGTGAAGAAAGAGGTGGAGAGCGTGCGAAAGTTGGGTGCCAAGTTCGAGAAGGACGTGGTCGTAGGTCGCACCATCACCATCGACGAGTTGATGCACCGCGAGGGCTTTGAGGCTGTCTTTGTTGGCTCGGGTGCTGGTTTCCCGATGATGCTCAACGTGCCGGGCGAGAACCTCTGCGGCGTGGTCTCGGCCAACGAGTTCCTGACCCGCAACAACCTGCTCTTCGCCTACAAGGAAGGCTTCGAGACCCCGAACTTCGTGGGTAAGAAAGTAGCCGTGGTTGGTGGTGGCAACGTGGCCATGGATGCCGCGCGTACCGCCTTGCGTCTCGGCGCAGAGGTGCATATCGTCTACCGTCGCTCCGAAGCCGAGTTGCCTGCGAGAGTGGAGGAGGTGCACCACGCCAAGGAAGAAGGTGTCATCTTCGACCTGCTGACGGCTCCTGTCGAGGTACTGGGTGACGAAAATGGCTGGGTGAACGGCTTCAAATGCGTGAAGTGCGAACTTGGCGAGCCCGATGCCTCGGGTCGCCGTAGCCCTGTCCCGATTAAGGACTCGGAGTTCATCCTCGATGTCGACATGATCATTATGGCTTTGGGCACTTCGCCTAACCCGTTGATTGGCAGCACGACCCGCAACCTCGACCTCAACAAGAAAGGCTGTATCGTCGCTGACGAGGTCGGTACCACCTCACGTCCTGGGATCTTCGCCGGTGGCGATGCGGTGAGCGGTGCCGCCACGGTCATCCTTGCCATGGGTGCCGGTAAGAAGGCCGCCAAGGCGATTGATGAATACATCAAGACCCTGCACTAATCAAAATGCTTTAATAACAGGTTGTAGGGCTGTCATACTATGGCAGCCCTACATTCATTATTCCTTGATTTCGACGTAGAACACCGTCGGGTCGTCGTCTTCTTCGAACGACTCGTCGGTATAGTATTGTCCAGGTTTGCCATCGTCTTGGAAGAGGATGAGCGTCACCTTCTTGAAGGGAATGGGTTGTCCGTTTTTGCTGTAACGCTCGATGTCGGCTTCGGTGAGGCCTTCCATGTGCATCATCTTCAGCATCATGGCAAGGTCGAGGTTGACGTTGAGCAACTCCTGCTTCCACTCGATGCTGATGACCGCAGTGGTATAGAGCTTAAAGTTCTTGACTTCGACTTTTTTCATCTTACCAATCTTTTAAACCACCTCGCAGCGAGGCAAGGGGCAGTATTTGTCCTACAAAAATGCGAAAAAAATCTGGTTTTTGAAGAATTTGCACGAAAATTGCACCTGTTTGACGTGTTTTTTATAATTTTGTACAACCAATAAAAGAGAAGAGATATGCGTAAACTATTGATTATCATCGTAATGGCATTTCTTTCCATGCCATTGTTCGCACAAACCATCGAGTCGGTTGATGTTTCTAACGCCCCAAACGGCAGATTCACTGCTACCGCCCCTGACTGCACCATCGAAGGCATGGTGATGAACGGTAAGAAAGTGGGCACCTGGATGGAATACTACACCACTAACACCTATCTGCCAAAGCGTGTCGTGACCTATATCAACGGCAAGAGGAACGGCATCTATATTGAAATAGACAAGACAGGTTCCATCACCAAAAAGGCTGAGTATGTGAACGATATGCTTGAGGGACAAGTCAGTGAGTGGTATCGTGGCGGCCGTCTTTCCAAATTGAACACCTATCATCAGGGCAAATTGGACGGTTTGCAGATCCTGTGTTACGAACGTGGCGGCAACTTGGAGGTTTCGAACTACAGGGACGGTGTCCGTGATGGCTTGACGACATGGTACTACGAGGACGGCACGGTCAAGATGACCATTGAATACACTGCCGGACAGTTCAACGGCCGTCAGGAGAGCTTCTGGCCCGATGGCTCCCTCAAGAGTGAGGCCGTATACAAAAACGGCGTGTTGAAAGGCAAGAAGAAGACTTACGCCCAAGGCGAGAGACCTAGGAACAACGCACCACAACATTGAGTCGCAGGCTCCATTTCTTTGTTTTTCTTTTGCTTGGCATGATGCTCCCTAGTCTTCATGCCCAAGACACTATTGTGCTGCAGTCCGTTGAAGTGACTGCAGAGCGGACCGACATCGATGTGTTGAAACCCTTGGTGGTACGCAAGATCGATACCCTCGTGCTGCAGAACAAGAGCACCTCGAGTCTGTCGGATCTGCTCATCCAACACAGCCCTGTTTTCATCAAGACCTATGGCCCTGGCGGGACTTCCACGGCTTCTTTCCGTGGAACGACGGCCAGTCATACCCTTGTGCTTTGGAACGGTTTTCAACTCAATGCCCCAAGCCTCGGACAAGTGGATTTCAGCACCATCCCTGTGTTTTTGGCCGACGACGTCAGCCTTAACTGGGGCAGTGGCACCTCCAACAACAGTGGTGGCTTGGGTGGGGCGGTCAACATCGACAACGCCAACCACTTTGGTGACGGCTTCCTGCTTGACCTTAAACAGACCTACGGTAGTTTCAACACCCTCGGCAGTTTTATTACCGTGGGAAACTACGGGCAACGGTTCTCGTTCCGTGTGAAGGCCTACCGCAATTCGTCGGACAACGACTTCGAGTACGAGAACCTGGCCACCATTCCACACCAACGGATGCAGCAGCGCAATGCCGACTTCGTCGACTACGGCGTGATGCCCGAAATGAGCGTCCTTTTGGGCAATAGTGTCCTCTCAGCCTCCTCATGGAACCAATGGAACAACCGCAACTTGCCGCCCATCATGCCCAACGTGTTCAACATCAACTCGGAAGAGTGGACGCGCGACAACTTCTCGCGCAACTTCGTCTCTTTCAAGACCTATTGGAATACGGGCAGCTTGCAGCTGAAATCGGCAGCTTTCGTGGAAAACCAGCGGTATTTCCTTTTGACGCGCAACCCAATCACCGAAGATACTGTCACCTTTATCAATTCGGAAAACCATGCCGTAATTCTGCATCAGATTGCCAACCTTGAGCAGCAGCTCTACAAGAGTTGGATCTTGAAGGCCAAGCTGCAATGGGACAACGAGCGGGTGAGGAGCAACAACTACGAAGGGGAGAAGCGCCGTGACCTGGTCTCGGCTTATGCCGCCATCAGTGGCGAGCCTTTCGACTGTGCCCAACTCAACCTCACTGCCCGCTACGACTGGACCGACGGCAAAGCCATGGGCCTGTTCCCGACAGCCACATTCTCCTACCAACTGCCATTCTATAAGGCCATGAGCTTCACCTTGGGCTACAGCCACAACTATAGGAATCCTTCTTTGAATGACCTCTATTGGTATCCCGGTGGCAACCCCGATCTCTTGCCTGAGGATGGCCGCACCGTCGATTTGGCCGTAAAATTCGGCTTGCAGAGCGGGTCCTTCAAGTTCGACCTGCGTACGGGTGGTTACTTCTCCAACGTGAAAAACTGGATCCAGTGGATGCCGACGTCCTATCGTTTCTGGGTGCCCGAGAATGTGTCGAAGGTCTATGCCCGCGGCATCGAGAACCACATCGATGCGGCATTCGTCAAGGAAGACTGGAAGGTCACGCTGTCGGGCAACTATGTTTTCACAGTCACCACTGACGAGAGCGACAAGGCCTATGCCCAAGGTACCAACGGCAAGCAGCTCATCTACATTCCGCGTCACCACGCCAACTTCTTCCTCAATACGCAGTGGAGGACTTGGAACCTGAGCTATACCGTTGAGGTGACGGGACGTCGCAGCACCTCCTACAACGCACAGGAGTTCTTCGCCTACGACCTGCCTTCGTATGTGCTGCACCACGTGTCGTTGGGCAAGCAGCTCAACAAGTTCCGCATTGAATTGCGCTGCAACAACCTCACCGACAAGGACTACCAGAACGTCATCTGGCGTGCCATGCCAGGGCGAAGCTATGAGGTGATGGTGGAGTACAGATATTAATAAAAAGAATTAAGGGTCGCCTCAGCCCGATGGGGGTAGGTGACCCTTAAAACTTAAAGAGCTATAACTTGCTCGAGGTCATTATTGATGGCCGTCAGCCCATTCGAATGTCATTCCGTCCCATTTCAGCTTCAGTTCAACGAGGTCGAAATCACCCATCTCATCGTCTTCGTCAAATAGGAAGCCGAGAACAGTGATGTCTTTGCCATCCTCAGGCAGGGAAACCGAATAGGAGCCATAGTGTTTCATGCGCTGTTCTATCATGCTGGTCAGGGCAGGTTCGGGAGTCATGATACCCGTGGCGGGATCGTAGTCGTAGAACATCACCAGGCATTCGTCCCACGAAGAGGTCTCCCAGCATTCCTCGATGTAAGCAGCGAAGAGTTTGTGGCCGTTATTGCGGTTCCAGAAGCAGCCATAGGTGAAGCGGTTGGTTTGTATCTCTGCCATGCAGCGGATATAGCCTTTTGGGGGCGTGCAGTTGATATGGTAGGTGAAAACGTAATCCTCATCGTGTGATTTTAGGTCAACCTTGTATTCGTTCACGTTGGCGGCATCCGGAGAAGTGAGGTACTGTCTCAGAGCCTCGTTGGTCTCGCATTGTGGATACATATTGCAGAATGCCAAAGTGAACTGTTTGATACCAGGAGTGCCGGTACCAGCATCCACCTTGATGGCCTGGTCAGCCCAAACTTCTCTGATGGATTCGATGGTACGGACGGGAGGTGTGACTTCTTCGTCCAAAGCGTTTTCATCCACCAGATTGGCTACGTTTTCCGTGTTGTTGTTTTCAGCGGGCTTGCCGTCGTTCTTTTGGCTGTTGTTGCAAGCCGCCACCATCAGGCCGGCTGCCATCAGCATGATTGCTAAGTACTTACTTTTCATATCTTTGTTATTTAAAGGTTTCTTACCCTGCAAATATACAACAATTATTGAAGGAGACAACAAATTTTTTGTATATTTGCCATTTCATATCATCAGCGAAAACAAAATCTTAAAACAATGGATAATAGACTATTAGACAACAAATTGCCCTATTTGGTGGCCGATATGAACCAAGCCGCATGGGGACGCAAGGAAATTGAAGTATCTGAACACGAAATGCCTGGCCTGATGTCACTTCGCAAGAAGTATGGCAACACGAAGCCGTTGCAAGGCGCCAAGATCATGGGCTCGCTGCACATGACCATCCAAACGGCCTGCTTGATTGAGACGTTGGTCGAGTTGGGCGCCACGGTGCGTTGGTGCAGCTGTAACATCTATTCCACGCAGGACCACGCTGCTGCTGCCATCGCCGAGATGGGTACCGCAGTGTTTGCATGGAAGGGCGAAACCCTCGAAGACTATTGGTGGTGCACCAAACGCGCCATCACTTTCCCCGATGGCACGGGCCCGGATTTGATTGTTGACGACGGCGGCGACGCCACCTTGTTGATCCACAAGGGCTATGCCTGCGAAAACGATCCCAAACTCCTTGACGCGCCCACGGGCAGCGAAGAGGAGAGGGCTCTGATGAGTGTCATCAAGGCCACATATAAAGAGAATCCCACCTTCTGGCATACCGTTGTGGCTGGCTGGAAGGGCGTGTCGGAAGAGACCACTACGGGCGTGCATCGTCTGTATCAGATGCACGAGCGTGGCGAGTTGTTGGTGCCAGCCATCAACGTGAACGACTCGGTGACCAAGTCGAAGTTCGACAACCTCTATGGCTGCCGCGAGTCGTTGGCCGACGGTATCAAGCGCGCCACCGACGTGATGATTGCCGGTAAGGTGGTCGTCGTGTGCGGCTATGGCGAAGTGGGCAAGGGCTGCTCGCATTCCATGAAGAGCTACGGTGCCCGCGTGCTGGTCACAGAGATCGACCCCATCTGCGCCCTGCAAGCTGCCATGGAAGGCTTCGAGGTCACGACAATGGAGGAAGCCGTCAAGGAAGGTAACATCTTCGTCACCACCACGGGTAACTGCGACGTCATCACGCTGGAACATATCCTGCAAATGAAAGACCAGGCCATCGTGTGCAACATCGGTCACTTCGACAACGAAATCCAGGTGGACCGCCTCGAAAAGACCGAGCATTTGAAAGAAAAGATCAACATCAAGCCACAGGTCGACAAGTATGTGTTCGACGATGGTCACTGCATCTTCCTGTTGGCCTCGGGCCGTTTGGTCAACCTTGGCTGTGCCACGGGTCACGCCAGTTTCGTGATGAGTAACTCGTTCACCAACCAGACCTTGGCCCAGATGGACCTCTGGGAGAAGCGTGGACAATATAAAGTGGGCGTGTACTGCCTGCCCAAGTACTTGGACGAGGAAGTCGCGCGCCTGCACCTTGAGAAGATCGGTGTGAAGCTGACCAAGCTCACGCAGAAGCAGGCCGACTATATCGGCGTGCCCGTTGAGGGACCCTACAAGTCCGACATCTACCGCTATTGATGGTCTAGGCCATGAAAATTGCTGTAAATACGCGCTTGTTGCTGAAAAACAAGCTGGAAGGCATCGGTTGGGTGGCCTATGAGACCTTGCGTCGCATGGTGAAGGACCATCCCGAGGTGGAGTTTTATTTCCTCTTCGACCGTGAGCCCGACCCGATGTTCCTTTTCGGCGACAACGTGAAACCCGTCGTGCTGTTTCCACAAGCCAGGCACCCTTTTCTGTTCATCTGGTTCTTCGAGTTCTCGGTGAAGAAGGCGCTGAAGCAGATACAACCCGACCTGTTTTTCTCGCCCGACGGCTACTTGAGTCTTCGTTCTGATGTTACGCAGGTAGCTCAGTTTCATGACCTTAACTTCGAGCATTTCCCGAAGGATATGCCAAGAATCCATTTGTGGCATTACAAGAAGTTCTTCCCGAAGTTTGCCCGCAAGGCCAAGCGCATCGTGACGGTCTCGGAGTTCTCGAAGCAGGATATCGTGGAGTGCTACGGCATCAATCCCGAGAAGATCGACGTGGCCTATAACGGTGTGAATGAGAAGTTTGCGCCAATTACCGACGAGGAACAGGAAGCCATCCGTGCCCAATACACCGACGGCAATCCCTATTTCATGTTCGTCGGCTCGCTGCATCCGCGCAAGAATTTGGCCAGGCTGTTTACGGCCTTCGACTTGTTCAAGAGCCAGACGCCTTCTAACGTCAAGTTGCTGATTGTAGGGGAGAAGCGTTGGTGGTCGGAGCCTATCGAGCAGGCCTACGGCCAAATGCGCTTCAAGGACGAGGTCGTCTTTGCGGGTCGTTTGAGTGCCGAGGATTTGCACAAGGTGACGGCGGCGGCCTTGGCGTCGGTGTACGTGTCGTATTTTGAGGGCTTCGGCATCCCGATCTTGGAGGCTTTCAGGTGCGATACGCCCGTTATCACCTCAAATGTGACCTCGATGCCCGAGGTGGCCGACGATGCGGCTTTGCTCGTCGACCCGTTTAGTGAAGCCTCCATCGCAGAAGGCATGACGGAGATGCTGGACGAGAACGTGCGTGAGGGTCTTATAGAAAAAGGTCGGGAACGCGCACGAGACTTCTCATGGGACAAGGCTGCGGACGACATTTGGAATTGTTTAATGAAAGCAATAAAAGAATAAGATATGGAAAAGATCATCATGTATCCTGGTGAAGCCAGAAAAGAAACCATGGATTGGAAAGCTGTCCAAGGACAATATATCACCGCAGTGAATCGCAACATCCTTGTGCTGGGTTCAGGTGGTCGCGAGCATGCATTGGCATGGAAGCTGGCCCAAAGCGAAGGTGCCCATGTCTTCATCGCGCCAGGCAATGCTGGAACAGCACAAGTTGGTACCAATGTCAATATAAAACCATCTGATTTTGAAGCTGTAAAGGACTTCTGCTTAAAGCAAGAGATTAACCTCGTTGTGGTGGGTCCTGAGCAGCCGTTGGTGGATGGTATCGTCGATTTCTTCAAAGGAGATGCCGAGTTGAACGGGGTGAAGATTATAGGTCCCGACAAGCGCGGCGCCCAGTTGGAAGGCAGCAAGGCCTTTGCCAAGGATTTCATGGCCAAGTATGACGTGCCGACGGCCAAGTGCTTCAAGGTCAAAAAAGAAAACCTCGTCGAAGGCTATGCGTTCCTCGATAGCGTGAAAGCACCGTATGTGCTTAAGGCCGATGGCTTGGCGGCAGGTAAGGGCGTATTGATTCTCAATGACTTGCAAGAGGCTAAGGACGAGTTGGGCAAGATGCTTGATGGCAAGTTTGGTGCCGCATCGGCCACCGTGGTTATTGAGGAGTTCCTCAAAGGCATCGAGGTGTCGATGTTTGTGCTGACCGATGGCGAGCATTATGTGTTGCTACCCGAAGCCAAAGACTACAAACGCATTGGTGACGGTGATCAAGGCCTCAACACTGGTGGCATGGGTGCTGTTTCGCCTGTGCCTTTCTGCACAACTGAGTTCTTGGGCAAGGTGGAGGAACGCATCGTAAGGCCGACCCTCAAAGGATTGAAGGCCGAAGGCATCGACTATAAGGGCTTCATTTTCTTGGGTTTGATGAATGACGGTGGCAATCCCTACGTCATTGAATACAACGTCCGTATGGGCGACCCTGAGACCGAAGCCGTGATGACCCGCATCGAAGGTGACTTCGCAGATATGCTCTTTGCTTGCGCCGATGGCCGTTTGGACGAGGTGCATTATGCCAAGTGTGACAAGACCGCTGTCACGGTGATGATGGTGTCGGGTGGTTATCCCGAGGCCTACAAGAAAGGCATGATAATGAAGGGCTTGGACAACCTTAAGGAGGTCGTTGCTTTCCATGCTGGCACGGCGTTTGATACGGAGAACAACGTGGTCACGGCAGGCGGACGTGTCATCGCGGTGACGGCGCATGGCGACAGCATTGAAGAGGCGAGGGGGATGGCCTACCGTGAGGTGGAGAAGATTCACTTTGAAGGTGTCAACTACCGCCACGATATTGGACTTGACTTAATGCGAATGCAATGATAAAGTTCTTCAGGCAGAGTTATATCATTCAGTATGTGGTGATTGCCTTGATGGCCATCGCCTTGTGGCTTCCGTCTTTTGTGTCGGGTAAGGTGATGATGGGGTTGGGGGAACCGGTGACGCCGTTGTTCAACTTGTTCGACCGCTTGCTGGGTTACTCGACAATACTGCAACATGTCTTCGCGTTTGTGTTGCTGGTGTTGGAAACCCTGCTTTTCAATGCCATGCTGGTCAAGAACCAAGTCATCGGCAAGGTAAGCACGATGGGAGCATTCGTCTTTGTCCTGCTGATGAGTATGACCTGTACGCAGACCAATTTCTTCCCCTTTACCTTGGCTACATTATTTATCTTATTGGTAATCAGCAACCTGTTTGATTCATATCTGGAACCTAATGCCGAGATGAACCTTTTGAAAGCCGGGGTGTTTCTTGCCTTGGCTTCGATGTGTTATTTCCCGTCCATCCTCTTGGTAATCTGGGTGATGATCGTATTGCCCGTGGCGAAGAAAGGTTCTCTTCGTCTTCAGCTGATCCCGCTTTTCGGCTTTGTGTTCGTGTATTTCATGTACTTCGTCGGGGTCTTCCTCTTTGGCGATTTCCAGAACTTGCTGACGGGCTACCGGGAGTATTTCTCGGGGCTACGTCTCTCAGTGGCAGGTTTCAACCTCAAGAATATCCTCCTATTATCGGGCTTGATTGTGGCAACCATTTTGCTGCTCTTCGGAAGCAGTAGCGCCAACTTCGAGAAGACCGTTGCCGTTCGTACCAAGATCTCCATGACGGTAATCATGGCTTTCTTTGCTGTATTCATCTTGTTTTTGGGAGGCAATGTCCTGATGAACGGCTTGATATTCATTGTTTTGTCTATCATAATCTCCTACGTTTTCTCCTACTTGGGCAACACGGGATGGGCCAACCTGTTCCTGACGCTCTTCATCTTGCTGGTGTTTGCCAACCATTATTACTTTAGATTTCTGTAAGCTATGGGATTGTTGACACATTATGCCGATGGGATTGAGGCTGGCTGCGATGAGGCCGGCCGTGGCTGCTTGGCAGGTCCGGTGGTGGCCGCAGCCGTGGTGTTGAAGAAGGATATGGATTACCCTGAACTCAATGACTCAAAGCAACTTACGGAGAAGAAGAGGATGCAGCTACGGGAATTGGTGATGCAGGAGGCTTTGTCATATGGTATCGGCATTGTCACCGCCCAAGAGATTGACGAAATCAATATCCTGAACGCCTCGTTCTTGGCGATGCACAGGGCTTTGGACCAATTGACTGTGCGTCCCGAGTTGCTGCTCATCGACGGCAACCGTTTCAACCCCTACAAAAAGGTGAAACACGTCTGCATCGTAGGGGGAGATGCCAAGTACCAGTCGATCGCAGCAGCATCCATTTTGGCCAAGACCACCAGGGACATGATGATGGAACAATATGGAGAGCAATATCCCGTTTACAATTGGAAAAAGAACAAGGGCTATCCCACGCCCGAACACAAGCAGGCCATCGCCGACCACGGTACGACACCCTTACATCGCCTGACTTTCAACAGCAGTGTTCAGTTAAAGTTAGACTTTGAATAAAAACAATAAACAAATTGAATATCAAATCAATACATAGGATACTTCTTACTTTGGTCTTGCTTGGCTTCTGTTTGGGTCTGAAAGCACAAGTGGCACCTGCTGTGGATGATTGGAGCGATGTGGATTTCAACGATACCACCTTGTTGACCTCAGAAGATTTCCAATACAGGATGGTGGCCTACCTCTTTAATGCCGCAGCCGAATCCGAGATGCCCCAGTTCGACAGCCTTTCTATGGTGTATATCTCCAATCTTTTGGGTAAGGCTAAGGTCAACATGAGAATGTATGAGTATATCTTGGTGTTTATGTTGAATGGCTATACTAATATGGGAAGGACGCAAGTCGTTGATTATCTATTGAATTATCCTATGTTACTTGAAGGAGAGATTCCAGTTGAGGAAGGGTTGCGTCTTGACGCTTTGACCGAGCCGTACCAGCTGGTGCGCGTGGGTGTGAAGGCCCCTGGTTTTACAGGTGTAACGATTGACGGACGATCCTACAGTTTGTATGATTCTTCAGCAGCCAAAACAATTGTTTTCTTCTGGTCGACGGACTGCGAGTATTGCCACGATTTTTTGGTCGACATGCGAAGGAACTTGAATTTAGAAACTGATTATGAGTTGGTTACCTTCGCTTTGGCCTCAAGCCAAGAGGAGGTGAGGAGGACGGTGAAAAAGATGAGGCTGCCCGGATTCCATTTCTATGACGAATTGCGTTGGGAGGGAAAGGCCTTCCTGGATTACCATATCACCTCTACGCCTACGGTCTTTTTGCTGGATGCCAATAAGACTATAGTTTGCAAACCATACGATTGGCAAGAATTAAAGGATTGGTTGAGGTTAAATAATATATCATATTGAAAATAATTTAGTTATATGAATATCAAGAAGTGTATTTTAGCTTGTTTTGTGCTGGTTTTCTCTTCAGTACAAGGCCTTGCTCAAGACGCTGAGTCGCGTTGGGTGGATTCGGTATACAACAGCCTCACGGTGGAACAGCGTGTGGGTCAGTTGATCTGCATGCGTGCCAACAACCCAGGCAAGCCGTTTTTTGACGAGGTGGCCACTTACATCAAGAAGTATAATATTGGAGGTGTGTGTTTCTTCCGTGCCGATGCCGAGGCTCAGGTAAAGCAGACCAATGCATGGCAGGCCTTGGCTCAGACGCCCCTGATGGTCTCCATCGACGCGGAGTGGGGTTTGGCCATGCGCGTGAACAAGACGATAGCCTATCCTTATCAGATGACGCTCGGTGCCATTGCTGATAACTACTTGATTTATAGGATGGGAGAGCAGGTGGCCGAGCAGTGCCAGCGTATGGGTATCCATGTGAACTTCGCGCCGGTAGCCGATGTCAACTCCAATGCCGCCAATCCCGTGATTGGCATGCGTAGCTTCGGCGAGAACCCACAAGCGGTAGGCGAGAAGGCCACGGCTTACGCCCTCGGCATGCAAAGCAGGGGTTTGATTACCTCGATGAAACACTTTCCTGGTCACGGCAATACTGCTACCGACTCGCATCTAACCTTGCCCACCGTGACACGTACCATTGAAGAGGTACGCGACATCGAACTCGCACCTTTCCGTCACATGATTGAACAAGGAGTGAACGGAGCCATGGTCGGGCATTTGTATTTCCCTGCCATTGAGCAGGTTAGGAATACTTCTTCCTCGCTCTCACATGGCGTGGTCACTGACTTGCTGAAGAACGAGATGGGCTTCGAGGGCTTGATCTTCACCGATGGTCTTGACATGAAAGGCGTGTCGGAGACGGTGAGGGTGGATAGCGTGCCTTATGTGGCCTTCATGGCGGGTAACGACGTCCTCATCCTGCCCAGCAATGTGCCTTATGCCATCCGCACCATCAAAGCGGCGGCCGAACGTGACCCTGAGGCGGCGGCACGGTTGGAGGAGAGTTGCAAGAAGATCCTGCGTTACAAATATCGTGCTGGCTTGAACCACTATAAGCCCATCGCCACCGCCAACCTGATGACCGACCTCAAGAAGACCGAATACGTCGAGTTGCGCCAGCAGTTGTATGACGAAGCCATCACCCTGTTGCGCAACGAGAACGAGGTGATTCCGCTGGCCAATAACAAGAGAATTGCCGTGGTCACTATCGGCAACACCAAAAACGACGTGAACAACGGACTGATTGAACATGGTTACAGCACCACTTCGTTTGTGGTGAAGAAGGAAGACATGGCCTCGAAGTCGGCGGAATGGCTGACGAAGTTGGAGGCCTACGACCTGGTGGTGGTCAGTATCGAGAAGACTACGATGTTTGCCAACAGCAATTATGGCATCAACAATGCTACTGTGGATTTCTTCAACCGCTTGGTGGCCCAGAACGACGTGATTCTCAACCTGTTTGCATGTCCTTATGCTTTGGATATGTTCCGCATCAACAACAGCGTAAAGGGCTTGGTGGTGGCTTATCAGGACGAGGTGCCTGCCGTCAACGCGGTGGTGCGTCTGTTGGCTGGTGAGTTGGAGCCTCATGGCACATTGCCCGTCTCGGTGAAGAAGTTTAACTGCGGCGACGGCATTGTGGCCGAGGTGTCCACCCCTCAGCCGAATATCATGCCCAACCGTGAGATGCCTGCTCCCGCGCTGCCTCCCATGGGTCAAGTGGACCAGGACACTACCGTCGCCCCTGCGCCTAGCATTGTGTTGGGTGAGCAGTATGTCCGTCGTCTGGATTCCATCGCTAGGGCTGGCATCAGGGTGAGGGCTTATCCGGGTTGTCAGATTATGGTGTTGAAGGACGGTCAGGTGGTCTACGACAAGTGCTTCGGCAACTTCACCTATAGTGGGGGACATCAGGTGCAGCCTGAAGATCTGTACGACATCGCCTCGTGCACCAAGATCTTCGCTTCCACCTTGGCCATCATGAAACTGTATGATGATGGTTTGATCGACCTGAACAAGACTTTGGGCGACTTCTTCCCATATTTGAAAGGCAAGGCCCATGGCAAGTTGAAGCTCATCGACATCATGACGCACCAGGCTGGCTTGAAGGCTTGGGTGCCTTTCTACAAGGTGACCGTCGACGAGAACGGCCCGATGGCGGAGTTCTATAGCGACCACATGGACGAGAACCACAGCATCAGGGTAGCGGAAAACCTTTACCTCATTAATGACTATCCCGATAGGATCTTCGACTCGGTGGCCAAGACGCCATTGGGCAGGAAGAAATACCTCTACAGCGACATGGGCTTCTATTACATGCCCAAGATCGTGAAACTGATTACCAATCAGAGCATTGAGGACTATCTGAACGAGCAGTTCTACGCTCCCATGAACCTGTCGCACATCTGTTACCAGCCTTTGAACCGTTTCACGCGTGAGCAGATAGCCCCGACGGAGTATGACACCATCTTCCGTCGTCAGCAGATTTGGGGCGACGTGCACGACCAGGCGGCGGCCATGATGGGCGGCATTGCGGGCCATGCTGGCCTGTTCGCCAACGCCCACGACTTGGCTGTGCTCATGCAGATGTTCCTCGACGAAGGCATGAGCAACGGCGTCCGTTATCTGAAGCCCGAGACGGTGCGTTATTTCACCAAGGCGCCATTTGCTGCTTCCAACGAAAATCGTCGTGGCATCGGCTTCGACAAGATCCCGATCAACAAGAAAGGCTCCTTTACGGCCTCGCCTTCGGGCTCCATGAAAGGCTTTGGACATACCGGTTTCACGGGGACTTTCGTCTGGGCCGACCCGGAGAACCAGACGGTGATTATCTTCCTGTCAAACCGTGCCTATCCCAACACCGACCCCAACCTGTTGGTGCGCTACGGCTTACGAACGCAGCTGCATGATGTGGTTTACGACGCTTTCCCGATAGGGGAATAAACCTTGATTATTAGACTGACAACTTGTTTTTCAGTGTCTGATAGAACTCTGGCAAACGCTTGGAGATGGCCACGGGACGGCCGTTCTCGATGAAGCAATGTGAACTGTGTCCGATGCAGGCCACCTTGCCGTCGACACGCATGGTGTAGTCGAAGTCAAACTTCATCTCGCTCATCTTGCTGATGCCCACCTCAATCTCGATGATGTCCTTGAAGGTAGTGGGACGCTTGTATTCGCATGAGATGGCGATGACAGGCGAGAAGACATTCTCAGCCTCAATCTTCTCGAAACCGAAGCCCAGTTGGTCGAGCCAGTCGACGCGGGCCTCTTCCATGAAACGGACGTAGTTGGAGTGATGCGTAACGCCCATGCGATCGCATTCATAGTATTTTACTTCGTGTCGGTAGGTGTACATGACTGTCGTTATAAAAGTTTGCAAAAATACGGAAAAACATGCAATTCCGAGGCGATAAAGCTGGATTTTTGTAATTTTGCCACCGTTATGAAACGTAACCATAAAGTCATCTTAATCACTGGGGCTAGCAGCGGCATCGGCTATGACGCAGCCCTGACCTTGGCCAAGCAAGGGCATAAGGTATATGCAGCCGCGCGTAGGGTGGAAATGATGGAGCCTTTGCAGGCCTTTGGGGTGCAAGTCCTCCGGATGGACGTCACCGATGAGGCATCGATGGCGCAAGGCGTTGAGACTGTCATTAAGAACGAAGGCCGTATCGACGTGTTGGTCAACAATGCCGGCTATGGCTATTTGGGCGCTATCGAGACTGTGCCTATGGAAGAGGCCCGCCGTCAGGTCGAGGTGAATGTGTTCGGCTTGGCCCGCCTCACCCAGTTGGTGCTGCCCCAGATGCGCAAGCAGGGGAGTGGCCGCATCGTCAACACTTCTTCGATAGCTGGCAAGATGGTGATCTATATGGGTGGCTGGTACAACGTGACCAAATACTCCGTGGAGGCCTTCAGCGATGCCTTGCGCATGGAGATGAAGCCTTTTGGCATCGACGTGGTGATGATAGAACCGGGTGCCATCAAGACCGACTGGGGCTTGATAGCAGCTCGACATCTCAAGGAATCGTCGGCGGGAACGGCCTACGAAGAAGTCGGTACGCAATGGGCCAACAACATTGATTGGTATTACAAGACCAATATGCTCTCGAAGCCGTCAGTCGTTGCCAAGGCCATCAGCCGCGCCGTCAACAAGCGCCATCCGAGGTCGCGTTATCGTACTGGACGTTTCTCCCATTTCGGAGTGTTTTTCCATGCCCTCATGCCATCGCGTTGGTGGGATGCCATGATGCGGAAGGGTGGAAAAATAAAAGCGGCCACCTCACCGACATAGTCGGAGAAGCGACCGCTTCTGTTACGTTTGTCTAAGACAAGACTTAATCCATATCTTTCACTTTCTTGCTTCCGCAGCGGGGCTTGCAGCATCTCTTGGATTCGCCCGTCGACTCAGCAGCGCCAGAGGTACCGTTGACAACTTCTTTCTTGAGATCTTCGGTCTCGTTGTCTTGTGCGTAGTTTTCAATCTTGGCAGGTTCTTTCATGCCTTTAGTTTTTGCTTTTTCCATGGTTGTATTTTTTAGTTTGACAATTGGGTTAATTGATTAGATGATTGCAAAATTAAGAATAAAAAATGTATCTTTGCAGTAAAATAATCATAAAACCATGAAAAAACTATTATTTTTCCTTTTGGCTTTGGTAGCCATCCCGTTGAATGCGCAAGATATGGCGCTTTATCAACAGATTGTCAAGGAATTAAGTTCGGCGCGCTATCAAGGTCGAGGCTATGCCCGCGACGGCGCCAACAAAGCCGGGAGGTATCTGGAGCAGCAATTCCGGGAAGCAGGAGCCGATGAGGTGATATGCCAGCCTTTCAAGTTGGACATCAACACCTTCCCTGGGAAGATGAAGATGTGGGCCGATGGGAAGAAGCTGAGGCCCGGTGTCGATTTCTCCATGCGTGAGTATTCGCCTGGCGTGTATGGCGAGTTCCCGGTATATCATGTTGACACCCTCAATTTCGACCCCGAAAAGATGTTCGCCGACTTGGCAAAGCCTGAATACGCCAACTGCATGGTGGCCTGCGAGTTTTGGTTTACTTATCGCCATCGCGAAGCCTTCTCGCGTCTGCTCAAACCAGGTGAGTGCAACAACGCGGGAATGCTCTACACATGGCCTTCGCCCATCAAGTTCTTCAAGGCATACGGCGAAAGGGTGGTGGGCAAGCCCATTATCTGGGTGACCCCCGAGGCCATCGAAGGTGTTCAAAGGGTTCGTATGAAGATCGACAACAAATTCCTCAAGGACTACGAATGTTTCAATGTCATCGCCAAAGTGGAAGGACGGAGGCACGATAGCTGCTATCTCTTCACGGCGCATTACGACCATCTTGGCAATTTGGGCAGGCGGGTGTATTATGCAGGTGCCAACGACAACGCCTCGGGCACGGCAGCTATCGTTACCCTGGCCGCCTATTATGCCAAAAACCGTCCCGAATACGACATGTATTTCATCGCGTTCTCAGGTGAGGATGCCAACCTTCGCGGCTCGGAGTGGTATGCGACGCATCCCATCGTGCCCTTGGAGCAGATCAGGTACCTGTTCAACCTCGACATGATTGGCGACGACAACCCTGTGCAATACTGTGAGGTCAGCGACGAGGGCATGCGGGGCTATGTCGTGTTTGAACAGATCAATAACGAGCAGCACTACTTTGAGGCCTTGAACCGTGGCGAGTTGGCGGCCAACAGCGACCACTATCCCTTCGCCAAGCGTCATGTGCCTTGCATCTTCCTTGAGAACCAGGAGGGCAGCGCCTTCCAATATTACCACACCATCTTCGACACCTGGGAGAATGCCGTGTTTGACAGCTACGAGCCGGTGTTCAGGCTAGTGCGCGATTTTGTTGAACGTTATTGACCTTATACTATATGAAGGCCATCGATGTGGAAAGATATAAGATCCTCAGTGGCAGCGCGTTGAAACTCATCGCTTGTGTTTCGATGCTCTCCGACCATTTGGCGAGGTGGTATCTCACAAAGTTTTCTTGGGCCCAGACGGTCTGGTTTACCGTGGCTGGCAAGTCCCTGTCGCTAGTGGATTTCATGACGCTGTTCGGGCGTTTTGCTTTCCCCATCTTCGCTTTCCTCTTAGTCGAGGGCTTCGTCAATACGCGCAACAGGAAAAGATACGGCCTAAGCCTGCTGATCTTGGCTTTGCTCTCCGAAATCCCCTTCAACCTGATGCATGGGGGCACCTTATGGTTCCCGAGACAGAATGTGATGTTCACCCTGCTTCTTGGCTATCTCGCCATGTGGAGCGTCGAGTTCTTTAAGAGCAGACCTGTGGTCAGCATGTTTCTCTTGCTGCTTATGTTTCTCGTGTCCAGGTTTATGTTGGCCGATTATCAGACCTCGGGCTTTATCTTCATTCTGCTCATGTACGGCTTGCGAAAAGAGAATGTCATCCGCTGTGTGGCCTCCATCGTGGTCCTTCCTGCGAAGGCCATGGTATTCCTGTCGCTCATTTTGACCTGCCTATATAACGGGAAACGCGGCTTTGTCAAAACTCCTTTCCTAAAGTATTGTTTCTATGCGTTTTACCCCGTCCACATGTTAATCATCTATTTTATGGCCCGATAATACGTTCATATCGTTTTTCTTTCCTATCTTTGCAAATCTAACCAATAAAATAGACAAATGAAAAGACTGTTTACTACCGCTTTGGCTCTGATGCTGTCGGCAATGATGATGGCCGGCAACTTCGTCATGGTTTCCTATTCGGGACGTACCGAACTGGAACGCCTCTTCAATGACCCCAACCTCACCGTTCATTACTACACGAATACCGAGGTCTATGCCACCGCCGAGCGCTTCGATGCGCAGAGCATGGTCATGATCGACGAGAATGCTTTTTCCGAAAACGAGACTTACACCTTGTTGTATTGCCCGAAAAACCAACAACAAGCCTACGATGCACTGTATTCGACACAGGATTATATCATAATTAAAGGTGCAGCAATGCCGTATAAGAACGACGGCGCCGTGGCTATCTTCAACAAGAAGGCGACTTTGCCTCGTTTGACCCGTGACTTCCCACAGGTGACCGAGGTCAACCCGACCATCCGCGAGATGCTCGACCAAGTGAATATGGATTCGTTGAAAGCCACCGTGCAACACTTGCAGGACTATGGCAGCCGCATTTGGGATTCCAACAATGCTTTTGCCGCCTCAGATTGGATTGCAGGCCGCATGCAGGCCTTGGGTCTCGAAGTGGAACAGCAACCTTTCTATGCTAACACTTGGATGGGAAGCGGCAATGCAGCTCCCAATGTCATTGGCATTCAACGTGGTACATTGTATCCCGACACATACGTGGTGTGCGGTAGCCACTTTGATTCGTTCTCCTATGAGGCTATGTTCGGTGGCGGAACGGCTCCTGGTGCCGACGACAACGCTACTGGCGTGGCCAGCGTGTTGGAAAGCGCGAGAATCATGACTAAGTATGAGTTTGAGTACAGTATCATCTATTGCGCCTATGGCTGCGAGGAGATGGGCCTCTATGGCAGCGAAGCCTATGCCTCGCGTTGCCAAGAGCAAGGCATGGACATCATCGGCTATTTCAACAACGACATGAATGGCTACCTCTATGGCGACCAAATCCACATTGACTGCATCTATCCCAACTCGGTGGAGCCTATCGGCACCTATTACATGAATGTCGGTGAGGTGTATTATCCTGAACTGCCCATTCGTCACGTCAACTTCAACCAAGGCGACAGCGACCACACCTCGTTCAACAACCACGGATACATGGGTATCTATCCTTTCGAGGACTATGAAAACTACAGCCCGTACATTCACACGCCCAACGACATGATTGGCACGAGTGTGAATAGCTTCGAAATGGGTCAGCAGTACTGCCAAATGAACATAGCCTGCCTTGCGGAGATTGCCAATCCGGTGAGCGAGACGCCACAGGTGTATTGCAATCCTGTAGTGGGTTTTGTAATCGAAGAACCTTTATTCAAAGAGACTTCATTTCTTACTCTTGAATGGAGTGCACCAGAAACAGGCTCAACAGGCGAACTCCAGCATTTTGATGTATATCGCGACAATGCTGTGATTACTACATTGCAGTATGAACCCAATAATGATCATTATTGTTACAATGATACAATCACTGTTGGTCTTCAAGCGGAATACTTCATCATGGCCGTGTATAGCGACGGCTGCGAGGCGCCTTCTGAGACTTTGATTGGAGAGGGGCAACCTACTGGCATCGGTGATTTGAACGCCAATAGGATTGCTGTTTATCCGAATCCTGCTGAAAGTCAAGTAAATATCATGGCCGAGGATTTGCAACGTGTCAATGTTTACAATGCAATGGGCCAAATGATTGAGACCGTGCAAATGGCGCATCAAAACCAACATGTGCTTTCCCTTGAGGCTTATACTCCAGGGCTTTACACCCTACAGATTGTTACTGCAAACGGTGTATACAATCGTAACGTGGTAGTAAAATAATAGTTATGGCTACTGTCAATGTTTACGAGCAGTATTTCTCTGCCGAGGCCGAGTTCAATGGCGTGCCGCGCCGTGGGGCTTTGGTGATGCTTGTTGCCACCTCCGAAGAGGGCAACATCAGATACGAGGCAGCCGTTACCTTTTTCCCGCATCGCGACGAGGAAGACTATGCTGTATCCTATGACGCTTATCTCAGCAAGGTGCTTTATGAAGCCAAGGGACGGCGTTCCAAGAAAAGGGAAGAGGCTCTATTGGAGACATTTGTTGCCGAGATTGACCAACTTGCAGAGACAACAGGAGGGAAGGTGTTTTGGGAAGAGCCTTTGCAAGAAGCGAGGAGAGGATAATACAAAAACGAAGAATCATGAAAGAACTGAAATGCCCGAAATGCGGAAGCGTGTTCACCGTCGACGAGGCCGACTATGCTTCCATCGTGAGTCAAGTGAAGAACGCTGAGTTCAATGAGGAATTGAACCATAGGCTCCAAGAGTTGCACAGGCAACATCTTGCCGAACAGCAGTCGGCTGAGGCTCAGTTGGAGAAGGAACACCAGGTGGAGCTGAACAAGAAAGAGCAGGAAATCAACAAGAAGGAACTGGAAATCAGCCAATTGAAAAGCAGTCTGCAGAGTATCGAACAGCAAAAACGCTCTGAGATGGAGTTGGCATTGGCAGCCAAGGACAAGGCTATTGATGCCTTGCAAGCGCAAATCGCCCAAAGTGGCCAGCAGCAGCAGTTGGCCGTGATGGAGGAGCAACGTAAAGCGGAGAAGAATCTGCAGGAGAAAGAGGCGCAGATTATGGAGCTGAAGTCCTCGGCTGAGCTGTCGCACCAGAAAGCGGTCAACTATGTGAACTCGCTAAAGGAGCAATACGAAGCCAAACTGAAGGTGGCGCAGGAGCAGGTGGACTATTATAAGGACCTGAAAACCAGGATGTCGACCAAGATGATAGGGGAGACCCTCGAGGTACACTGCTCGACGCAATATAACCAGATGATGCGTCCCTTGCTGCCTAATGCCTATTTCGAGAAGGACAACGATGCATCGGGCGGCTCGAAAGGTGATTTCATCTTTCGCGACTTCGCCGCTGACGGCACAGAATATGTCTCCATCATGTTTGAGATGAAGAACGAAGCCGACGAGACCGCCACCAAACACAAGAACGAGGACTTCTTCAAAAAACTCGACGCCGACCGTAGGGCCAAGAACTGCGAGTTTGCCGTGCTGGTGTCGCTCTTGGAACCTGACAATGAGTTGTATAACGGCGGTATCGTGGACGTGTCGTACCGCTACGATAAAATGTATGTCATCCGGCCGCAGTTCTTCCTGCCCATCATCTCGCTGCTCGTGCAGACCTCCAAGAAGAGTTTGGAGTACAAGCAACAGCTTGCCATCGCGAAGAGCCAGTCCATCGACGTGACCAACTTTGAAAACCAGTTGTATGATTTCCGCGACAAGTTTGGGCGCAACTTCCGCTTGGCCAGCGAGAAGTTCAATGCCGCTATCGAGGAAATCGACAAGTCCATCTCGCATTTACAGAAAATCAAGGAAGCCCTTCTCAGTAGCGAGAATAATTTGCGTTTGGCCAACGACAAGGCCGAGGCGCTGACCATCAAGAAGTTGACCAAAGGGAATCCCACGATGACGGCCTTGTTTGATGCGGCTCGCGAAGCCAACCAGGCCATCGACGTCACCGACGAACAATGAAGTTTATTTTCCGATGCAAAAGCGGGAGAAGATATTGCCCAACACCTCGTCGGTGGTGATTTCTCCCGTTATCTTTCCAATATAGTGAATGGCTCCACGTAAATCCATGGAGACGAACTCTGTAGATGTGTTCATTTCAAGTCCTTTCTGAACCCATGAAAGACTCTCGCTGGCCCGGACCAATGCCTCATAATGCCGTAGGTTGGTAACCATCACGGCGTCCGTGTCTACCTTGATGCTCGGAGTGTGGTCAACGATGTCTTGTTTCAAATCGTCGATGTCGTCGCTGTCTTTGGCTGACATGATGTCGAAATGCATCAAGTTGCGGATGTCACGGAGTTCCCGTCCTGTGATGCTGTACTGGTATTCGTCCGTCATATAGCCGCCGTGAGCCGCAATGTTCTCTTCGTAGGAAGGCTTCAGTCGCTCCAACAAGTTTTCGTTGATGGTATAATACGAAGGAGTGTCGATCAAATCGTTTTTGTTGATCAACAACAACAGGCTTTGTTTCAGTATGTTGACTTTTGAAACAATAACTTTCGCGTCTTCCACGATCTGTCTTATCGACTGGGTGCCGTCAATCAAGCCTAACACGATGTCGGCTTCCGAAATCTTCTTGAAAGTGCGCTCGATGCCGATCTTTTCGATTTCTTCGTCCGTCTCACGGATACCAGCAGTGTCGATGAAACGGTATTGTTTTCCGTCAATATTGAGGGATTCTTCAATCGTGTCGCGTGTGGTGCCGGCAATGTCGCTCACTATGGCGCGGTCTTCACCCAAAAGGGCGTTCAGCAGGGTGCTTTTGCCCACATTCGTCTTGCCGACGATGGCCACAGGGATACCGTTTTTGATGGCATTGCCAAGGCGGAACGAATCCTTCAGCTTGTTGACGTGGTTCTGCGTTTCCTGTAACAAAGCCTTCAACTGGCTACGGTCAGCAAACTCTACATCTTCTTCCGAGAAGTCCAATTCGAGTTCCATCAATGCGGTCATTTCCAATAACTTGGAGCGTAGCACTTGAAGTTCTTTGGAAAACCCGCCTTTCAGCTGGTTGATGGCTACGCGGTGGGCGGCTTCGCTCTCAGAACTGATTAAATCTGCGATGGCTTCGGCCTGGGCGAGGTCGAATTTGCCGTTGACAAAAGCCCGACGTGTGAATTCGCCGGCTTCGGCCATGCGGCAGCCGTGGGCAATGAGAACTTGTAGAAGTTTTTCTTGTACGTACACCGAGCCGTGCACGCTGATTTCGACCGAGTCTTCGCCCGTGAAAGAGTGGGGGGCTTTGAAGAAGGTTACCAGCACCTCATCGATCAGGTCTCCGTTGTCGACGATATGGCCGTAATGGGCTCTATGGGAGACTATTGCATCTGGGTTAAAAGGTTTGTCATGCTGCGTAAATAGCTGACATACAATAGAAAATGAGGCTGGTCCGGAGATGCGTACAACGGCAATGGCACCCATGCCATGAGGTGTGGCTATGGCGCAAATGGTGTCGTTGTCAAAAGCCCGATTTAACATAATGTCAGAAGGGCAGGTCGTCCACGCTGTCTTCCGCAGGCGGATAGAAGTCCTGTGCAGGGGCTGCTGCAGGCGGTGTCTGGTGCATCATGGGTTGCTGTGCGGGTTGGGTAGGAGCGGCGACTGGCGCAGCCGTGGCTCCGACGGGGTCGAAACGCCACACGCGTACGTCGGTGTACCATTTGCCGTTGAACTCGCGTGATGAAATCTCAATCTGTGCCTTGATGGTCTGTCCAGGCGCGAATTTCTGGATTTCGTCGATCTGGTTCGTCCAGCAGATCAAGCAGACCGTACGCGGATATTGTTCCTCGGTTTCGATGATGAGTTCTTGTTTGCGCCATGGACCACGGGCGCTTTGTCCTTCGGTCAGATTACCGAGTCTGACCACTTTTCCTATAATTTCCATACTATTGTGATTTATGAATTAACTTCGAAATAATGAGTTCAAATTCGCCGATAGGGCGTCTTGAACGGAATTGCAAAGGTAATCATGATTTTGGTTTCAGCAAACAAAAAAATGCTCAAATTGTCCAAAAAAGGCTTTCTTTTTCAAATTGCCCTATTTGAAAATAATCAACATTATGTTAAATAGTATTTGCCAGACACTGCCCCATGGTAGAAAATTCCAGCAAAATTCAGAAAATATTCATGGCAATGACTGCACATGCCTCTGCATCGGCTCCAGCATTGTGATGGTTCTTCGCTAGGTCGTAGCCAAAATGCTTGGCGACCGTCTGCAGTTTGTGGTTCTCCAAATCAGGAACCAAAAGCTCAGAACCCAAATGTGTGCAATAGAATTTGAAATTTGGATATGGAATATGATACAACTCGTGCAAGGCCTTCAGGACGCGCTCGTCGAACGAAATGCCGTGCGCCACCATGGGCAAACCTCTCACCTTGTCCTTAACCTGATCCCACACTTCAGGAAACAGCGGCGCGTGGTTGGTATCCTTGTAAGTGATGCCATGCACCTTGGTCGTCCAGAAATCATAGCGGTTCGGAACGGGTTTGATCAAGCTGTAGAAGGTCTCCACAATCTCATCGTCCCTGACGATGGCGATGCCCATGCTGCAAGCGCTCGTCACCTCACCATTGGCCCCTTCGAAGTCGATGGCCGCAAAGTCGTTCAAATGGTATTTGGGCACATAGGAAGGCCACTGGTCACTTGACCAGTCCACACCTTCTATTATTATCTTGTTGCTGTTCCCAAACATATCGTTTGCAAAAATACGGATTCTCTTCGTTTCTGGGATTATTTTCTTGAAAATAAAGAATTACATTGCTTATCCGAAAAAATAATGCTACCTTTGCCCAGACAATTGGGTAGGTCCCCTACCCTTTTGGTCGACTTTTTTATCATAAGTCATTCATTTTCAATAAATAAACTAAACAAACATGGAATTAAAAGGCTCGAAAACTGAGGCCAATTTAATGGCCGCGTTTGCAGGCGAATCACAAGCCCGCAACAAGTACACTTACTATGCTTCCAAGGCCCGCAAGGAGGGCTACAACCAAATCGCCGACCTTTTTGAGGAGACGGCGCGTAACGAACAGGAACATGCCAAGATATGGTTCAAGCTTCTGCACGATGGAGACGTCCCGGATACCATCACTAACCTGAAGGACGCTGCCGCTGGCGAGAACTATGAATGGACCGACATGTATGCCGGCATGGCCAAGACCGCCCGCGAGGAAGGCTTCACCAAGATCGCAGTCCTCTTTGAACTGGTGGCCAAGATCGAGAAGGAACATGAGGAACGCTACCTCAAGCTGTTGAAAAACATCGAGGAAGGCCTTGTCTTCTCTCGCGACGGCGACATGGTTTGGCAGTGCTCCAACTGTGGCCATATCGTCATTGGCAAGAAAGCCCCGCAGATCTGCCCGGTGTGCAACCACCCGCAGTCCTTCTTCCAAATCAAAGCCGAGAACTATTAATCAATTCATTATCAACTAAATAATTAATCACTATGAAAAAGTATGTTTGCGACGTCTGTGGTTATATCTATGACCCAGAGAAAGGCGATCCCGATAGCGGCATCGCTCCCGGCACCCCGTTTGAGGCCATTCCCGACAACTGGTCCTGCCCGCTTTGCGGCATTGGCAAGGACAGTTTCTCTGTCATGGAATAATTCAATAGATTTGTAGAGACGGTGCGTGCACCGTCTCTACAAAATTTATGACAATATGGATACCAAAGCCTTATTCAACATAGGTTACGGCCTGTATGTCCTGACCACCAACTACGACAACATCGACAACGGTTGCATCGTGAACACGGTGACCCAAGTCACCAGCAACCCTTTGCAGATTGCCGTGACGGTCAACAAGGGCAACTACACCCACGACCTCATCAAGGACTCGTGTGTGTTCAACGTCAGTATGCTGACCACCGAGACGCCGATGAAGGTTTTTGAGCATTTCGGGTTCCAGTCGGGTCGCTCAGTGAACAAGTTTGCCGATTGCGAGGCCGAGCATCGTGCCGTCAACCATGTGCTCTACATCCCGAAATACACCAACGCCTACCTCGCCTGCCGTGTCACCAAGAGCATCGATTTCGGCACGCATACCATGTTCATCGCCGATGTGCTCGATGCCCAGGTGCTTTCCGACAAGCCCTCTGTGACCTACGACTATTACCAGAAGAACATCAAACCCCAACCACAACCTACTGAGAAACCCAAGGACGGCAAACGCCGCTGGGTGTGTAAGGTGTGCGGCTACGTCTACGAGGGCGATTTCCTTCCCGACGACATTGAATGTCCATTGTGCAAACATGGCAAGGAGGACTTTGAAGAGGTTTTTTAGGTGCAGAGACGTTTCATGAAACGTCTCGCAAAAACGAAACAAATTCATCTATGCAACAGATACAATTAACCGAAAACATTTATTATGTCGGTGTCAACGACCGTCATACCGACATGTTTGAGAACCACATGGAGCTGCCTCACGGCGTTTCCTACAACTCCTACCTCATCGTCGACGAGCAAGTCGCCTTGATCGACCCTGTGGAGGCCAATTTCCTTGAGGAATACCTTTTCAAGGTGAAGTCGGTGCTGAAAGGCCGCAAGGTCGACTACCTTGTCATTAATCACGACGAGCCTGACCACAGCAGCACAGTGGCCGCCATCTTGCGCGAGTATCCCGAGGTTCAGGTGGTTGGCAACGCCAAGACTTTTGGCCCCTTGGAAGCCTTCTATGGTCCCATCGAGAACAAGAAAACTGTGGCCGAAGGCGAGACATTGAGCCTTGGCAACCATACCCTACAGTTCTTCATGATGCCCATGGTGCACTGGCCCGAGTCGATGCTGACCTATGAGCAGAGCAGCAAGATCGTCTTCAGCAATGATGCCTTCGGAGGCTTCGGTGCCCTCAACGGTGGCATCTTCGACGACCAGGTCAACCTTGCCTTCTATGAGGACGAGATGCGTCGCTACTATGCCAACATCGTCGGTAAGGTGGCCATGCAAGCCTTGAAAGCCATAGAGAAACTCAGTACTTTGGAAATCAATATGATAGCTCCATCACACGGTTTGGTCTGGCGCAGCAACCTCGGATGGGTCATCGGCAAATACACGCAATGGAGCAAGCAGGAGTCGGAAGAAGGTGTCGTCATTGTCTACGGCTCGATGCACGGCAACACGGCGCGTATGGCTGAAATCGTGGCCCGTGGTGTAGCTGAAGCTGGTATCAAGGAGGTGAAGGTATATGACGTGGCCAAGACCGAGGTCAGTTTCATCATGAGCGACATCTGGAAATACAAAGGTGTCATCATCGGAGCCTGCGCCCACTATGGTAGCATGTTCCCCAACATGACCCTGCTTGTCCACGAAATCAATGAGTTCAAGCCGAAGGACAAGTGCTACGCCACTTTCGGCGGCATGAGCTGGAGCGGTGGCGGCGTGAAGACCCTGGCTAAATACGCCGAAGAAGGCAAATGGAACCTTGTGGCCGACAGCGTCGAGGTGAAGGGCGCTCCCATCCGCGAAGAGGATTGGGACAAGCTCTATGACCTGGGCAAGGCTGTGGCTGAGGCGGTTAAGAATTGATTCTAACTAAAACGATAAAACCATGACTATTAGAAAAGTTTTCAGCATCATGACATTATGCCTCTTTGTGACGGTCATGACATCCTGCCGATCCAAGGAGGAAATGGTGATCAGCAAAATCAACAAGCTCGCTGATCGCGTGGAACAAAAAGCCGATTCCTTCAGCAATGCCGACTGGGAGAAGGCGCTGTCCGATTTCGAGAGCCTGCAAGAGGAGGCTCTGGAGTGCCATTTCGACAAGCAGCAGCTGAAGCAGTTTGCCAAGGCCGAGGCACGTTTGACGGCGGTCTTCGTCAAGAAAGGCGCTGGCAAATTGGGAGATGAGCTACAGGAAGTCCTCGACAAAGGCAAGGAGGTTCTCAACGGTCTTTTGGATGGCCTCAGGCAAGGCTTCGGCGGCGACGAAGAATAATCCTCTCCCCTGCCTTGAATTGAAATAGTCTCCACCTCGATTGAGGCGGAGACTATTTTATTAATGCAAGCGATGTCCTCTTATTCAATTACGATCTTCTGCACTTTCACGACGTCGCCTTTGACGAGGCGGATCAGATAGACCCCTGGTGCAGCTTTGAAGTTCAGGCTGTGGCAACCATCTATCTGCTCGCTTTTCAGTATGCGGCCCATAACATCGATGACTTGGACGGTAGCCTCGCCTTCGTTGGCGATGAACCAGGTGCCGTTGCTGTTGAAGGCGAAGGTCTCATTGTCGCCGTTTGCGTCCCCGCAAACGGAAGTAAACACCAACTTGAAACGGTTGGCGTAGTCCGATGCCTGGGCTTCGAAGGTATAGCTTGCGTTGGCTAGCAGGTCGACTTCTGTGCCTGTCTTGTTGTCGATGAGGTGAAGGTAGCTGAAACTGACCTCCTTAGAGACGAAACTCAGCGTATAGATGCCGTTTTCGGCGGCCTTGAAGCAGACCGGAATCTCACCCATACCGTCGTTGGCGCTGATCATGGCATAGTCCATGTCATCCTGAGGGAGGTAAACCAGGGTGTTGTTGCGGTTGAGCATGATCTTAGGCATTGTTGTGGCCTCGCCGAAGCGAATGATGGCACGGTCGATGGCAAAACCATGGTTTTGGCTAATCTCCATTTCCAAGGCAGCACCTTTGCTGTTCGACTCAACGGGGCTGAACACTATAGTTTCGTCATCTTCAGTTGCCACCACAAAAACACCTTCCATTGCATCAATGGCGCCACTGGAAACAATGAGTTCTGAGCCATATTCATTCAACCTGTAAAAAGGTCGATTGATGTATGTGGTCCAGGAAAAGGGATTGCCCACGAGATTCCAGCCCGAGAACGCAACATCGTCAACCTTTGTCAAGGTGAACATTGCAGAGCCTCGATAAGGATAACCCGTGAAAGCCAAAGTGACATCCCCGTTGTTGGCATAGAGGTAACCCGTCCCGGCCTCGAGATTGGTGAATGGATGCAAACCATTAGTTTGTTCGTAGTTTATCCATTCCAAATCCTGGCTCTGATCGAAACAATAGAGGTCGTATTGGTTTGAAAGTAAATTGTCAACGTCTTCTGTGTTTATCGTTCCGATGGGTGAAGCGATGAGATAGTAACGGTCGCGCGTGCCGTCATATCCCACAATGTCCTTGGTGAAAACGCAGTCGCCTTCAACATAGAAGTTGATATTGTTCTGTTGTGTGGTGCTAAGTTTGAAACCATCACTGTAGTACAGATAGTAATTGCTGTTATTTCGTGTAACATAGATACCATTATTGTTGATATACCATCTACTACCAGAAGAGTATGAACTAGTTTCCCAACTGAGGTTGCCACTACTAGTTGATCTTGTCAAATAACGGTTGTTGTACTTAATGTAATATTGTCCATTATTCCCATAGGCGGTCAAAATAACCTGTGGGATGTCCGACTCTACAATGAAGCCATTTGTGCTGGTGGTCACATTGGAAGAAGTGACGGTTATGGTCGAGCTGCCATTGTGCGTAGGCATCCTAAGGGTTGTGCCATCAAGGTAGCCCATCACATAGTTACCAGCAGCTGTAGGCATGGTTTGTTCATAGCAATCTATGGCGATGGGGCAGCTGCCTTCGGGATAAAGATAAACGACAATGTCTTCACGCTGGTCGTCGGCAACGGTCACGCTGACGGTCTCGTCACAATAACCGCTCTTCGAGAAAGTGAAGTCCCAAGTGCCGCCCTTGATGGGACGGTGGAAGTCGCCGTCTTCATGGGTGCTCACCACCGAATACTGGTCGTCGTGGTTCAGCACAGTGACAGTGACACCATCAAGAGGTTCGTCGGTCATGGCATCGTAAACCATGCCATGCACGCCGTTGAGGCATTGCTCCATGTAGGCCAGCATACTGTTGTGGTTGTAGTTCCAAAATGTCGGTAGCTGCGAGCCGCTGGGATTTTTGGTAGTGGAGCACTCAACAGTGACTTCACGGCATTGACGATAGCCATTCATGTAATCCTGACGTCCGCCGCCAATCATGTACCAATCGGCACCATTCGTGATGCCATTGCTTTGGTCGGTCATATAACTCGAACTGACCGCGTGACAAAGGTTGGCATACTCTCTTGACACATACTGCCACCAAGCGTCGTCGGCATGGCGCGTCGAGGTGTTGTCCCAAGGATAGTTCACTACCTCGGCACCACCGTGGTAATTGGCAGCCATCGTGAAAGCATAATCCTCGGCGAGCTGCATGAACCATTGGGTTTCGGTTTGGTAGGCATTGCCATCGGGATGCGCGCTGCTGTGGGGATCAGGATAGTTGCGGTTCATGTCAATGCCGTTAGCATTGGCGCGGCGGGCTCCAGTGACGGTGTTGTTGCCGCCATAGTAAGTGCCGTCGGGGTTGGTGTTGGGGAAGATGAAGATATCCAAGTTGTCAACCAAGTTGACAATGCGGCTGTCGGTGCTGGTGCAGAGCTCGTCGATCAGGCGAAGCATCAGAATCCACCCCGTGGTCTCGTCGCCGTGGATAGTGGAGCTGTAAAGGAACTTCGGCTTGCCCTCGGGGCTGCCGTTGTTGATACGGACGCCCATGATCTTACGACCCGAATTGAGCGTGCCCAATTCCATATAGGTGCATGTCCTGCCGCTCACTGCAGATGCGGGAAAGGCTTGCATCATGCTTGCGTATTGGCTATAGGTCGGATAACTGTCCCACTCGTAGGTGGCGCGGTCGCCTCCCTCCCACATCCTGGCTTCCTCGCGTAATGATGGTGGCGTCTGCAGGTTTGGCTCATAGCCCACTTGGAGCAGCTTGTCGTATTGTTGCTGGTTAGCGTAGCATACCACAGTGCGTCCGTCGGTGCCATCGACAGAACATAGCATGTTAATGTCTTGAATCTCTGACGGGTCATCCACGGTAAGCGTGAAATAATATTCCCCACGATCGCGCATGAGTTGCCCAAGTTCCTTTTGGCTCTGAGCCATAACAAGGCTACTGACGCATGCAAAGTAAACAAGAATAAGGCGTTGGATAGTTTTCATCAATAGTTGTTTTTCATAGTGTTTGCAAAAATACAAAAAAAATCTCCACCCAAACGGATGGAGATTTTTTCATGTCCCTATATATAAATAAGGTGTTGTAGAGACGGTGCATGCACCGTCTCTACCATTATCACCGATTATTTATACTCGGCCAGCACGTCCTTGACGCGGTCGGGGGTCATACGGCCGTACACCTTTTCACCGACTTCGATGACAGGAGCAAGACCGCAGGCACCGACGCAGCGGAGGCAGGTCAGCGAGAACTTGCCGTCGGGAGTGACCTCACCGACGTTGATGCCCAGCTGACGCTTCAGTTCGTCCAGCACCTTCTCGGCACCACGCACGTAGCAAGCGGTACCCAAGCAAACGCTGATCGGGTGCTCGCCTTTAGGCGTCATGGTGAAGAAGGAATAGAACGAAACGATGCCATAGACTCTCGAAACCGGGATACCCAGTTCCTTAGCCACCAGCTCTTGGACCTCAGCAGGCAGATAGCCATACTCGCCCTGAACCTTGTGCAGCACATTGATGACCTCACCCGGCTTGTTGTCGAACGACTTGCAAACGCCTTTGATGAAGTTAACCTTAGCTTCTGATAATTTAATAACTGCCATATTTATTTCCTTTCTATTATTTACTGGTTATTGAATTACTCGCTGATCTCGACATGTTCTGACTTGTCGAAATAGTGGGTGTGCAGCAGTTCGTGTGACAGATGGCCGCAAGGCTCACCAAGATACTCCTTGTAGAGTTTAATGATCGACGGGTTCTCGTGCGACTTACGGATCGGTTTGCCAGCATCCTCGCGGTAGATGGCTTCCGTACGTTTCTTGATGATCTCGCTGTTGCCATGGTGGTAGGGCTGACCAGCGCCGCCGACGCAACCGCCGGGGCAGGCCATGACCTCGATGGCATGGAACTGTTCCTTGCCTTCGCGCACTCTCTCGAGCAAGGCGCGGGCGTTGGACAGACCGTGGGCGATACCGATGTGGATGGGCGTACCGTTGAAGTCAACCCAAGCGTCACGCACGCCTTCGATGCCACGGAGCTCCGTGAAGTCGATCTTAGGCAGCGGCTTGCCGGTGAACACCTCGTAGGCGGTACGGGTGGCAGCTTCGATCACACCACCAGTTGCGCCGAAGATGACGGCAGCACCTGTGGATTCGCCCAGCGGGTCGTCGTAGTCTTCGCAAGGCATATCCTTCAGGTCGAGGTTGAACTGCTTGATCAAGCGGGCCAACTCACGGGTCGTCAGGACGTAGTCGATATCCGGATTACCATCCTTGTAGAATTCCTTACGCTTGCTTTCGTACTTCTTGGCCAAGCAAGGCATGATGGAGACGACGACGAGGTCTTCTCTCTTCACGCCGATCTTCTCAGCCCAGTAGTTCTTGGCGACAGCGCCAAACATCTGCATAGGCGACTTGGCGGTTGAAGGCACATCCAGCATGTCGGGGAAGTTGTGCTCGAAGAAGTTGACCCAACCCGGGCAGCAGGAAGTCAGGATAGGCAGACGGACGCTCTTGTCGCCTTCCATGAACTTCTTGATACGGCCGAGGAGCTCGGTGCCTTCTTCCATGATGGTAAGGTCGGCAGTGAAGTCGGTGTCGAACACATAGTCGAAGCCGAGGCGACGCAAGGCAGCGGCCATCTGACCGGTGACGATGGTGCCGGCAGGCATGCCGAACTCTTCACCAAGGGCCACACGCGTAGCAGGAGCCGTGTTGACGACGACGGTCTTCTTGGGGTTGTTGATGGCAGCCATGACGTTGCGGGTGTCGTCCACCTCGGTGAGAGCGCCGACAGGGCAAACCTGGACGCACTGACCGCACATGACGCAAGGCGAATCGACGAGGTCTTGCTCGAAGGCAGGAGCCACGACGGCGCTGAAGCCACGATTGATGGCGCTCAGGGCACCAACGGTCTGGACGTTGTTACACATGTTCTCGCAGCGACGGCACATCACGCACTTGTCCATGTCGCGGACGATGCTGGGCGACATGTCTTGGCGGTAGTGGCTCTGCTCACCCTTGAACGGGATGTCGCGGATGCCGAGGTATTGGGCCAGGCTCTGGAGCTCGCAGTTGCCGCTCTTGGCGCAGGTCAAGCAGTCCGTCGGGTGGTCGGAAAGGATAAGTTCGACCACAGTGCGGCGGGCGTTGATGACGCGGGCGCTGTGGGTCAGCACTTCCATGCCTTCCACGCAGTCGGTGGCGCAAGCCGGGGCCAGGTTACGACGCGGACGGCCGTTGAAGTCCTTAGTGACCTCGACGACGCACACGCGGCAGCCACCGGGTTTGTTTTCAAATTTCATTCCTGCCAGTTCAAAATAGCAAAGGGTAGGAATATGGATACCGGCCATGCGGGCGGCTTTCAGGATAGTAGTGCCTTCCGGGACCTGAATCTGTTTGTTATCAATTGTTACGTTAATCATAGTATTTCTCCTCCTCTATTTTATTTGACAGAAATGGCATCGAACTTACAACCGGAGATACAGGCACCGCACTTGATGCACTTGGTGGAGTCAAT
>Ga0310690_10000419_pt1 | contig 92580 bp, 71 predicted proteins | sample AusTroGonzalo_MG_2_FD_207661 | JGI IMG/M metagenome (GOLD analysis project Ga0310690, IMG submission 207661) | Bovine rumen microbial communities from tropical cattle in Woodstock, Queensland, Australia - Gonzalo_04 (v2) (version 2) | ecosystem: Host-associated > Mammals > Digestive system >...
TCCTTGGCGCGATAATTGCTTATTTTTTTCTTTATGGCAGAAATAAATTGATAAAATAAGGCGTTGGATAAATAAATAATTAGTAATTTCGCAACGGAAAATTTGAATTATCAAAAAAGCTATAATCATGGAAGAGAAAAAATCACCAAAAGCGAATCTTGAGAACAAGAAACTGATGTTCATCCAGATCGGTCTGATCATCAGTTTGGCTGTAGCATGGGCCGTTTTCGAAATCAAGAGTTACGACAAACGCGAGGTTGTCGACCTCGGCAGAACCGTGGAAGTCGTGGAAGAGGAAATGGTTGAGATCACCAAGCAGGAGCAAAAACCGCAGCCTGTGGAAGTCCCCAAGCAGACCACTCAGATTCAAGTTGTGGAAGACGACGTGGAAGTTGACGATGTGGAAATCAACGCCGAAGTCGACCAGAACGAACAGATTGAAGAGTACGTTCCTGTCGAAGTCGAAGAAGAAGAGATTCAGGAAGCAGAGATCTTCACCATCGTGGAAGAGATGCCTGAGTTCCCTGGCGGCATGAACAAACTTGCCGAGTACCTGGGCAAAAACATCAAGTATCCCCAGATGGCACGTGAAAGCGGCATTCAAGGCCGTGTGTTCGTCCAGTTCGTGGTCGAGCCCGACGGTTCCGTCTCAAACGTCGCTGTGATGCGTTCATTGGGCGGCGGCTGCGACGAGGAAGCTATCCGCGTCGTGAAGTCGATGCCTAAATGGAAGGCTGGCAAACAACGTGGCAAACCGGTGCGTGTGAGCTACATCCTGCCTGTCAACTTCAAGCTTCAGTAACAACAGGGTGAAAGTGGTCGTAGACCAACTGAGCCTTTGAAGGTCCAATCAAGGAGGCCAAGCTTTCGAGCGGGGCTTCCTTGATTGCTTTTACAGACTTCAGTTCCAGCAAAAGCTTCTCGGCGGTTGTCTTCCCGATGCCTTTGATCTCTGACAGCTCCGAGTGCATGAAGCCTTTCTCGAACTTCTTCCGGTGATGGGTGATGGCGAAACGGTGCACCTCATCCTGAATCTGGGTCATCAGCCTGAAAATCTCCGAATCAGGCTTGATGCCCACTGCTTTCGGCGGGAAGCCATACAGCAGCTCACGGGTGCGGTGACGGTCGTCCTTCACCAAACCGGCAATGGCGATGTCAACATGCAACTCGTCCTCGACCACCTGCCTTACCACCTCCATTTGGCCTTTGCCACCATCGGTGATGATCAGGTCGGGCAGTCGCTTCTCCTCTTCGAGGAGACGAGAATAACGGCGACGCACCACTTCTTTCATTGAGGCATAGTCGTCGGGACCCTCCACCGTCTTGATGTTAAAATGCCGGTAGGCACTCTTGTTGGGCTTGCCGTTGACGAACTGGACCATGGCAGCCACCGGATAGTCACCCTGGAAGTTGGAGTTGTCGAAACTCTCTATCACCTCAGGGGTCACAGGCAGATGCAACATCTCCTTGAGTTGGTTGAGCACACGCTTCTGATGGCGTTCGGGGTCTACCAAGGTGCGTTGTTTCTCAAGATCCATCTTGTATTGGACAGCGTTACGACGCGACAGTTCCAGTAACTTCGCCTTGTCGCCCCGCTGGGGAACGGTGACTTCAACATCGCCCAGGTCGAAATCGAGTTCAACGGGCAGCACCACTTCCTTGGAGACGCTCTCAAACTGTTGCCTGAGTTCCGTCACTGCCAACGACAGAAGTTCTTCCGCCGTTTCATCGAGCTTACGCTTGATCTCGATGGTATGCGACTGTACCACGGCACCTTCATTCACCTTCATGTAGTTCACATAGAAGAGGCTCTCGGCATCCACGTACGAGAACACGTCAACATTGTGAATGGTCGTACTGACCACGGTGGAACGGCTCCGGTAGTTTTCCAACAACTCGTATTTCTCCTTGATGGATTGCGCTTCCTCAAACTCCATGCGAGAGGCATGGTCCATCATCTGGGCTTTCATCTCTTTTAGCACTCCCGCCAGATTGCCCTTGACCACCTCTTTGACCTCGGCAATCATACGGCAATAATCCTCTTTGTTGACATAACCCTGGCAGGGGCCTTGACACTTGTGGATATGATAGTCGAGACACACCCGGTATTTGCCTTTGGCAATATTAGCCTCGGTAAGGGTGGTCTTGCAGGAGCGTATCTGATACACTTGTCCCAACAGGTCGAGCAGCACGTGGGCGGTCCGCACCGAGGGATAGGGGCCGAAGTAATCCGACCCGTCGTTGAGTTTGCGCCGCGTTAGGAACACCCTCGGGAATGGCTCTTTCTTGATACAGATCCAAGGATAGGTCTTGTCGTCCTTGAGCATGATGTTGTATCGCGGCTTAAACTGTTTGATGAGGTTGTTCTCAAGCAACAGCGCTTCCGACTCCGACTCCACCACGATGAACTTGATGTCGGCTATTTTGCTAACCAGCACCCGGGTCTTGCCCGTCTGTTCCTTATTGAAATAGGACGACACACGGCGTTTCAGGTTCTTCGCCTTGCCCACATAGATGATGGTACCGTCCTTGTCATAATAACGGTAAACCCCTGGCTTATTGGGAATGGTGGATAATATCGGTTTCAGTTTTCCACTTTCCACTTTCAGCTTTCCGTTTTAAAATGGTTCCACCCTTGGGCTTTCAACGGGATGGCATGATTGTCGGGGGTAATCAGTTCGGCGATGCCTTTGTCGGGGGTCATATAGCCAATGATGGAGACGTCTTCCGACATCTTCTGAATCTTCTCATAGTCCTTTTGGTCGATGGTGAAGAGCAGTTCATAGTCCTCTCCCCCATTCAAAGCGGCGATGCTCGGCACGATTTGGAAGTCCTTCGCAATCTTCACCGTAGTCGGATCTTGGGGTATCTTACCTTCGAAGAGTTGGCATCCCACGCCCGACTCCTTGCAGAGGTGAAGCACTTCAGAGGCCAGACCGTCGGAGATGTCAATCATGGAGGTGGGTTTGACGCCCAGTTCCTTGAACCGGGCGACGATATCCCTACGGGCTTCGGGTTTCAGCTGACGTTGAAGCACATAGTCGAAGCCTTGGAGCTGAGGTTGCATGTTGGGATTGGCGAGGAATTCGGCCTTCTCCCTCTCGAGGATGAGCAGTCCCATATAGGCACCACCCAAGTCGCCACTCACACAGAGCAAGTCGTTGGGTTTGGCTCCGCTGCGATACACCACATCTTCTTCTTTGGCCATGCCGATGACGGTGATGGAAATCACCAGGCCAGACTTGCTCGAGGTGGTGTCGCCTCCGACCATGTCAACATGGTATTCCTCACATGCCAGGCGGATACCCGAGTACAGTTCGTCGAGCGCTTCGGCGGAATAACGGTTGGAGATGCCCAATCCCACCACGATCTGGGTGGGAGTCCCGTTCATGGCATAGATATCGGAGAAGTTGACCACGGCCGACTTGTAGCCCAGATGGCGCAAGGGGGTGTAGGTCATGTCGAAATGGATGCCTTCGACGAGCAAGTCAACGGAGACCAAGGTGCGGTAACCTTCGTGGTTGATGACGGCTGCATCGTCGCCCACCCCTTTCAAGCTGGATGGGTTGCGCAGGGGAAAGTCCTGGGTCAAGCGGTCAATCAGTCCGAATTCGCCCAGTTCATCAAGTTCTGTGCGGGTAATATCGTTATTTTCTTCCATATTTATATTGATTTCTTGCAACTAAAACAATTAATCCGACGGTAAGCACAAGGCTGGTGACCAACACGGCAATGTTGGAGGTGCTTCCAAAGTGTTCCCAATCGGCACTGGTGAGGTTGTGGTATTCGAGATAGGCCACCACTACGGCGGTGGCATTGTTGATGAAATGCATGAGGATGGTAGTCCAGATGGAACCTGAATAGTAGAACATATAGCCGAGGAAGAGGCCGATGAAGAACCTTGGAAGAAATCCATAGAACTGGAAATGTATGAAGGAGAAGATGAAAGCGCTGAGGAACACTGCCACATGGACGTTATTAATTTTTCTTGTCAGGACTTGTTGCAAAACGCTTCGGAAGGTCAGTTCTTCGCCGATGGCGGGGATCAAGGCGATGACAAGGAGGTTGCCTAGGAGTCCCCAAATGGTATCGACTTCCAGCATACGCTGCGTAAGGTCACCTGCCACGTCTTCCAGCATCTTAAGAAAAGACTCCAAAAACGCTCCGAAGTTAGCTTTCTCGTTCCAGGCGCCTAGGATATTGGTCAGTGGGAGCGAGACGAACATCAGGGCGACACCGACAAGAAGCATCCACCAGTGAGCTGGTTTGCGGAAGCCGATTTGGCGCAGGGGCTCATTACGTGTAAGGACATAAAGGATGATTGGGGGGAGGATGAATATCAGTGCTGAGCTGAGGCCTTGGCCGATTTTTATTCTAACGATGTCGTTACCTAAAGTAAACAAGCGGGCGATGGCTTCACCCACCAAGGCGCATACGAGCAATGCCACCAGGTAGATGAAGACACGCATTCCCGTTGAGTGTTTCAGGCTTTTTGTGAATTCGTTCATTGAAAAGTTATGTTAGGAAATGCAAATGTAGTATTTTTGCGGGAAATATGCATCATGTATAAGATTGCCGGACTCGAATTTGAGCATTATCCCTTGCTTTTGGCGCCGATGGAGGACGTTTCGGACCCTCCGTTCCGCTATGTATGCAAGATGTTTGGGGCGGATTTGGTGTATTCCGAGTTCATCTCGTCAGACGGCTTGATCCGTGACAGTGTGAAAAGCATCAAGAAGTTGGATTTCGACGAGTTCGAGCGTCCTTTCGGGGTGCAGATCTTCGGCAATGCGGTGGAGCCCATGGTGGAAGCGGCGAAGTATGCTGCGACGGCACATCCCGATTTGATTGATATCAATTTTGGATGTCCTGTGAAAAAGGTAGCTTCAAAGGGAGCGGGGTCAGGTATCATGAACGACATCCCGAAGATGATTGCCATCACCGAGGCGGTGGTGAAGGCCGTTGACATTCCTGTGACAGTAAAGACCAGGTTAGGTTATGACGAGGAGCACAAGGAGATCGTGGACATTGCCGAGCGTTTACAGGACGTGGGCATTGCCGCTTTGACCATCCATGGGCGTTTACGCACCACCAAATATGGCGAGCCCGCTGATTGGACTTTGATTGGCGAGGTGAAGAACAACCCAAGGATGCGCATACCTATCATCGGCAACGGCGATATAATTGACGGTCCTTCAGCCAAGCATTTTAGGGACGTTTATGGTGTTGATGGTCTGATGATTGGGAGGGCGACTTACGGCAATCCTTGGATATTCAGGGAGATTCGTCATTATTTAGAGACGGGTGAGGAGCTAGGAAAGCCTGACCTTCAGGAACGGGTGAGGGTTGCAAGGTTGCAATTGGAGCGTTCGGTGGACTGGAAGGGCGAGCGGGTTGCCGTGATGGAGATTCGGAAGCACTGGTCGGCATATTTCAAGGGATATCCGAACTTCAAGCCTTTCAAGATGCGGTTGATGGAAGCCAAGACCGCCGATGGGGTAATCACTATTCTTGAAGAAATCGAGGATTTCTATCTTAATTGAACTTTCATTTCACAAAAATTCATATCTTTGCAGGGCAATTCCGTAAGGATATTGCGGTCCCATAGCGCAGTTGGTTAGAGCAACTGACTCATAATCAGTAGGTCCTAGGTTCAAGCCCTAGTGGGACCACAAAAAAAGAGCGGCTCGGTTGAGTCGCTCTTTTTCGTTAGGATGATCCATCCTTTAGTTTTCCAGCGCGCTTCCTTTGAGGGTCGTATAGTTGATACGGAAGGCACCAACTTTACGGAGTTCCTGTTTCACGTCGGTGACGATACCCATACGGGTTTCTTTATGCACCTTGAGGGCGGTGGTAAGGAAAGGACGGTCGGCCTCGTTGCGAGCTTCACGTTCCTGGAGCACCCAGTCGGCGATATCGTCGGGGCGGGCGAACTGGTCGTTCAGCTGGATACGCGACTCGGTACCGAGTTTAGCGTCGCGCGGGGGGCCGATGTAGATGGAGCTTACCAAAGCTTTCTTTTCGAGCTTGGCGATTTCAGTTGCCTTAGGCAGGGCTGTCTTGACACGGAGTTCGACGTCACGCATTGAAGTGGTGATCATGAAGAAGAAGATCAGCATGTAAACGATGTCAGGCAGTGACGAGGTGCTCACCTGTGGCACTTCTTTTTTACCTTCTTTTCTAAATTTACCCATAGTTCTTTCCTCCTTGATTATTGTACTTCAACGGGTTCAGCCTCACTGACACGGACAGGAACAGCTTCGCCGATTGCTTTGGCTTGGTCTTCATTGAGCTGGTCGAGGTGTTTATGGAAGTGTTTCCAAGCCATCTCTTCCTTCAACTCATTGAAGGCGCGTGCCAGCTCATTTTGCACACTGATATACATAGCGTATGATGTACCGCGGTCGTTCTGCAGTGAGATAACGCCTTTTGACATCATGATTTCACCGAGGAGTTCGATTTGTTTAGGTTCGACTTCCGGGGCAGTCTCGTCATACGGGCGAGGGGTCATGAAGTATTTGGCGTCTTCCTTCAGTGTTGAAATGTCTGAAGGACGGCCGTTGACCATCAGCTTGTTATTCTTGTTAATCAGAACATTCATCACGTTTCTTTCTTTGACTTTGACGTCATCGACGTTTTGTTCCACCGGAGGGGGAAGACGACGGGTGATACCGTAGTCGACGTCCATGGAGGTCGTCATCAGGAAGAAACACAATAGCAAGAATGCTATGTCAGCCTGCGAACTCGAGTTGATTTCTGGAACTTTCTTGGCCATGATGAAGTGTTTTTATTTTCCTGATCTGATAACTGAATAGAGAATGCAAAGAATGCTAACTCCGAGGGTGATGTAGAAGAAATTGAGGCCCCATTCGACGAGACCGTGGGTCGTACCCGAATAGACGTGTTCGCCGGTCGGGTATTCAACTCCGAAGCTGCCTCTTGACATTAGGAATGCTACAAGTCCAATAACAACTATGGCACCAATAACAACGAGAATGGTCTTCACGTTGACGCCTTTGACGATAGCGGCAACGATAGCAGAACAGACAATCATCACGATGCCCAGAATAATCAAGATGTAGCCCCAATTGAGGATCAAGTTGGTGCGAGCCTCACTTTTGAGATCCAGGTAGAAGAAAACTGCCAGGACGACGGTGATGAGAGCCAGTGCGCCAAAGACCCACTTACTGATGTTTGAAAGCTTACCGTTCATGATTATTATTAATTATTTGTTGTACTTGACGAGGATATCCATGAAGCTGATGGAGGCATTCTCCATGTCGCTTGTGATCTTTTCGATTTTTGATGCGATGAAGTTGAAGAAAATCTGAAGGATGATGGCGGCGATCAGACCGAACACGGTGGTCAACAGAGCGACCTTCATACCGGAGGCAACAACTGTTGGGCTCATATCACCAGCAGCGGCGATATCGTCGAAGGCCTTGATCATACCGATAACGGTACCCATGAATCCGAACATAGGAGCCAAGCTGATGCAGAGGCCGACCCAGCTCAGACCGCTTTCAAGTTTGCCAGCGGCAACGGCGCCGTAGGAGACGAGAGACTTCTCAACCTCTTCAAGTGACTGGCCGTCCTGGTAGCGGATGAGGCCTTGGGTGAAGATGCTGGCAACAGGACCGCGGGTGTCCTTGCAGAGTTGCTTTGCGCCTTCGACGTCACCAGCCTGCATCTTTTGTTCGATGCCAGCGAGGAGCTTGGTGGAGTTGCCATCGGCCATGGTCAGATAGATGATTCTCTCAATGGAGATGGCCATACCGAGCAACAAGATGACCAAAACGATACCCATGAACGACGGACCACCATCGATGAATTGCTTCTTGATGGATTCACGGAAAGTGGTGGGAGCTTCGGTGGGAGTGAGGTCGGTGGTAGCGGCTTCCTCTACAACAGCAGGAGTCTGAGGTTCAACGACCTGCTCGGTTGCATTTTCTTCCGGTTGAGTTTGCTCTTCCTGAGCAAAGAGATTGCTGATGCCAAATGTCATGAAACCAACAATCGTGAGTAGTGCAATTAATTTTTTCATGATTTAGTTAATGTTGTGTTTATCAATTGTTTTCGTTCCTCAGCGGAGAGAGCGGGATTCGAACCCGCGGTACCCTTTTGGAGTACACACACTTTCCAGGCGTGCTCCTTAAACCACTCGGACATCTCTCCAAGAAAAAATCGATGCCAAAATTACAAAACTTTTCCTTTCAAAAAAGCAAATGGCAACACATTTTTTTCAAAAAAAGCTATTTCGTCATCTCTCCCCGGATGGAAACGCCCAGCAACTCAACCACTTTGTCGCGAGAAAGGCCATGGCCGAGGAGGTACATCAGTTTGGTCACGGCAGCTTCGGTGGTTAAGTCGTAGCCACTCACCACGCCGATGCGGAGCATGTCGAGACTGGTCTCATAGCGTCCCATCTCGACGGAGCCTCCCTTGCATTGGGTGATGTTGAGCACGACGAGTCCCTTGTCGATGGCTTCCTTGAGGGCGTCAAGGAACCACTTCTCGGTGGTGGCGTTGCCCGAGCCGTAGGTCTCAAGCACCATAGCCTTCAGGCCTGGGGTGGCTAAAGTATGGCGCACAAACTCCTCGGAGATGCCCGGGAACAGTTTGAGGATGCCCACATGGCGGTCCATCTCTGTGTGGAGTTTCAGTTTCTTGAAGTTGGGCTTGATGATACGGTCCTTGTTGTATTTGATATGCACGCCCACCTCGGCGAGGGCTGGGAAGTTGGTCGACACGAAGGCGTTGAAGTTCTCGGCGTTGAACTTGGTAGAGCGGTTGCCGCGCAGCAGCTGGTCCTGGAAAAAGATGCAAACCTCGGGGACGATGGCTGTATCGTCTTCACTGGCGGCAGCGATCTCGATGGCGGCGAGGAAGTTCTCGCGTCCGTCGGTACGCACCACACCCATCGGCAGCTGTGAACCCGTAAGCACCACCGGCTTGTTAAGGTTCTCGAGCATGAAGCTGAGTGCCGAGGCAGTATAGGCCATGGTGTCGGAACCATGCAGCACCACGAAGCCGTCGTACTGTTCATAGTTCTCAGTGATCTTGGCGGCCAGCTTGGCCCAGAAGTCGGGCGACATGTTCGACGAGTCGATCAAGGGGTCGAACGAATAGAAGTCGATTTGGTAGCCGAAGTTTTGCAGCACCGGCAGATGCTTGTAGATATTGTCGAAGTCGAACGGCACCAGGGCACCTGTCTTGGGGTCCTGCATCATGCCGATGGTTCCACCCGTGTAAAGCACGAGGATCGAGGTTTCTTCTTTTTGGGTCACGCTTCTTATAATTTAGAATTTAGAGGGGGCAAAGATACGCATTTTTAGATTCCGAATAGCGTCTTGGCGTTGTTTGTGGTTGTTTCAGCGATTTCTTCTACGGACATTTCATAGATTTCCGCGATTTTTTTTGCCGTATCCACCAGGAAGGCCGGTTCGTTGCGTTGGCCGCGGCGTGGCACGGGTGAGAGGTACGGCGCATCGGTTTCCAAAACGATGCGGTCGAGTGGAATATTGTGCAGATAGTCCCTCACACTACAGTTTTTATATGTGGTCACGCCGCCTAGGCCAAGATGGAATCCCAGTTCGAGATATACTCTTGCTTCCTCTTCGGTGCCGGTGAAGCAGTGCATCACCCCGTGGAGGCCACCGTCCTGATGCTTTTCGAGAAGGCGAGCCATGAAGCTAAAAGCGTTGCGGCAATGGATGGAAAGGGGCAGACTCAGCTGTTTGGCCCAGTCGAGTTGGGTCTCAAAGGCGTCAATCTGTTCCTTTTCGAAGGTTGTGTCCCAATAGAAATCAAGCCCCACCTCCCCTACACCTATAAATATATCTTTTTCGAGTTCCTTCTCCATGGCGGCGAGCACCTGTTTATAGTCGCCCTTCACTTCTTCGGGTTGAAGGCCCATCATCACTCGGGTGCATTCGGGGAATTGCTCATGCGTTTCCATCATGGGAACCATGGTCGATGCATCCACATTGGGAAGTAGCATCACACCCACGCCGTTGTCGAGCGCGCGCTGCACCACTTCGGTACGGTCGGCGTCGAAGTCATGGTCATAGATATGAGTATGAGTATCTACAAATAGCATTTATGCGTAAAAAGTTTGCAAAAATAAAAATAATTTATAAATTTGCGCCAATGAAAAGGTATCTAGATATAGTATTTGTCTTGGGAGCGCTTCTTACGCTCCTCCCCTCCTGCTCTACCGATGTGGACTTGTTGGCCGATGGCGCGGATGTGCCCATCGTGTATTCTTTGCTCGACCTCGATGCCGACACCAACTATGTGAAGATCACCCATACGATGAATGCCAACGGGACCGCCATCAACGCCAACAACCCTGATCTTGCCAATTATCCAGGCAAGCTTGACGTGAGGATGACCGAATTCTGCAACGGCGATTCCATCCGTCAGTTCATCTTTGACACCATCACCATCCACAACAAGGAGGGCGGTCTCTTTTATTCGCCAGCCCAGAAACTCTATTACACTACTGAGCATTTAAGCAAGAACACGCCAGGAAAGAACTACAGCTACCGACTTTATGTGGTCCTCCCCGACCGTGTTGTGACTGCCGACGCCTTGGCGGTGGGGTCTGAGGATTTCCGAATTCAGACCACTGTCGCGGATTTTTCTGGCGGATACCACTTTCTCGACGAAACCAAAGCGACACATGAGATTTGGTTCCTTGCCGCCTTAAACGGAGGGCTTTATGACGTCTATATGTCGTTTACCTATTACGAACGGCGCGATTGGACCTCCGACACCATTCCACGCACCTTCACTTGGCACATGGGTACTTTCTATCAGTTTTTCCTTCCCCAATACTTGCATGGCGACGCTTTTGTAATCAGATATTATCCTTACGATCTTTATAAGCATTTGTACGAGTTCATCGGTGACGACACCTTGGTTCCAGGCTTGAGGCGATACCTTGACGACTATCCCATCCAGGTTACTGTGACTGCGGGAGACCGGAACATCGAGGAATACGTATACTATCACAACATGAACCCCCACAATACCACCGGTGAAAACTACCAAACCAACGTCAAGGGCGGTTATGGGGTGGTCTCCACGACAAAGACCATAGTGGGTGAGATGCGTTTAGGCGGAACCACAGTCCCCGAACTGGTGGAAGAAACCAAATATGGATTCAAGTATGTAGGGGGACACTTGGGGGAATAGATTAGGTATTGGGAATTCCGTAATAATTAATAAAGGAAGCTATCGTAAGGATAGCGGATAGCGTGCATGTCACGGATTTCCTTATAAAGCAAATCTCTGAATTCTTGATAGTTATCGCGATTTTTGGCAGAAATGAAGATGCAGTTGTCGTTCATCTTGGCCATCCAGGTCTTTTTCAGTTCCTCATACGAGACGTTGCGCTTGGTAGGCGGCGTGAGGTCGGTGGGGTCCTTTTCCTCCCAGGTATAGGCATCGATCTTGTTGAACACCATGATGGTCTTTTTGTCGGCGCAGCCCAGTTCGGAGAGGGTTTGGTTGACTACCTCGATTTGCGATTCGAAATCAGGATGGGAGATGTCGACCACGTGTAACAGGATGTCGGACTCGCGCACTTCGTCGAGGGTTGATTTGAACGATTCGACGAGATGATGCGGCAGTTTGCGGATAAAGCCCACAGTATCAGAAAGCAGGAAAGGCAGGTTTTCGACCACCACTTTGCGCACGGTGGTGTCGAGGGTGGCGAAGAGTTTGTTTTCTGTATAGACTTCCGATTTGCTCAGCAGGTTCATGATGGTCGACTTACCCACGTTGGTATAGCCGACTAATGCCACACGCACCAGCTTGCCGCGGTTCTTGCGTTGCACGGTCTTTTGCATGTCGATCTCCTTGAGCTTCTCTTTCAGCACCGAGATACGGTCGAGGATCAAACGGCGGTCGGTCTCAATCTGGGTCTCACCAGGTCCGCGCATGCCGATACCGCCCCGTTGACGTTCCAAGTGGGTCCACATTCGGGTCAGGCGGGGCAACAGATATTGGTATTGTGCCAATTCCACCTGCGCCTTGGCGTGTGCGGTGTGGGCATTGGAGGCGAAGATATCCAAGATCAAGCTGGTACGGTCGAGCACTCGGCATTCGAGTGCTTGTTCCATGTTACGGGCTTGGGTGGCGCTTAACTCGTCGTCAATGACGGCGATCTCAATGTTTTCCGCTTTGATATATTGGTGTATCTCTTCGAGTTTGCCGGAGCCGAGGTAGCTCACGCTCGAGGGGTGTTCCATGGCTTGGACGAAGCGCGCCACGGGCACGCCGCCGGCGGTTTCCAGGAGGAAGGCTAGTTCGTCGAGATATTCTTCGGTGCGTTCACGGCTTTGCTTTTTGGAGGCTACCGCAATCAGGACAGCGCGTTCTGGTATTTTTTCGTATGTGATGAAATCGCCCATGGGAGTGGAAAGTGGAAAGTGGAAAACGGAAAGTGGAAAACGGAAAACTAATTAATATGGGTGGAAGCCGATGATTTTACGAACTTCGTTGAGGGTTTTAGAGGCGCTTTCGCGGGCTTTTTCGGCGCCGAGGCGGGCGATGCGGTCGAGGCGTTCGGTGTCGGACGAGAACTCTTGGATGCGCTCACGGATGGGGTTGAGGGTCTGCACCATATCCTCGGCGAGTTGTTTCTTCATGTCGCCATAGCGCAGGGTGCAGTCGTCCCATTTCTCCTCGAAGAACTTCACTGTTTCAGGGGCGCTCACGATGCTCATCATGGTGAAGAGGTTCTGGATGACTTCGGGCTTAGGGCTGTTGGGCTCTTGGGGGCCGTTGTCGGTGACGGCGCGCATCACTTTCTTGCGCACGGTCTTCTCATCCTCATAGAGGTAAATGCAGTTGCCATCGCTCTTGCCCATCTTACCTGAGCCGTCTAAACCCGGCACCTTGATGGCGTCGCCGCCGAAGTAGTAGTTTTGCGGCTCGGGGAAGAATTCGACGCCGTAGATGTTATTGAAGCGGCGGGCGCATTTACGGGCCATCTCCATATTCTGTTCCTGGTCCTTGCCCACGGGCACCCATTTGGCTTTATGTTGCAGGATATCGGCGGCCATGAGGGTGGGGTAGGTAAACAGTCCTGCGTTAACGTTGTCGGGTTGTTGACGTGCTTTTTCCTTGAAGGTGGTCACCCGGCCCAGTTCGCCGATATAGGCATTCATGTTCAGATAGAGGTACAGCTCAATGGTCTCAGGGACATCGCTTTGGATATAGATGGTTGCCTTATCGGGGTCGATGCCACAGGCCAGGTATTCAGCCAGAATGGTTCTCGCCGACTTTTGTATGTTTTCAGGTTTGGGGTGGGTGGTCAGCGAGTGCCAGTCGGCGATGAAGAAGTAGCAGTTGTATTCTTCTTGCATTTTCACGAAGCTACGGACGGCGCCGTAGTAGTTGCCGAGGTGGAGGTTACCGGTGGGGCGGATGCCGCTAAGGACGATGTCTTTCATCAGTTGTTCAGTTGGTCAGTTGTTCAGTTGGTCAGTTGTTCAGTTTTTCTGGTTGCAAAGATAAGTAAAATTCATCAAACGCAACTTTTGGGTTGGTAATTGATTGTTTCCTATGGAAAAATGTAGATAAACAACATAAAACAACACGAAAAAGCGTGTATTATGGAAATCAACTATTGGACTTCGGGCAACACAGCCGAAGTCGAGTTCGTCGTTCAGCATGGGGCGGAAATCGTTCCGGTTGAGGTCAAGGCGGAAGGGAATGTCGTAGGCAAAAGCCTGACGGTCTATAATGAAAAATACAGCCCGAGGCACCGCGTCAGGTTCTCTTCAAACAACCTGCAACGCAACGGCAACTTGGTCAGCATCCCCTCGCCGATGGCCTGTTGGATGGAACGGTTTCTTGATTAGCCAAGGCCCTCACGGACACAAAAAAGCCCATCCCTTTGGAACAGGCTTTTTGAGGTAAGCACCCAACGTACAAGGCATGGCCATTTCACAGCCTATCGCTATTCTCGTTGTGCCCTTCGTGGTTCTCGAACTGCTTCAGATTCTTGCGGTTGAAGCTGTAGCGCACCGTGAGGCGAATATATCGTGCATCGATGAGGTTGTCGCTCTTTGAGATGACCCCATCCAACTGACTCACGCGATTGTTGACATCGGTGTTGAACACGTCATTCACGCTGAACGTGGTTTGCAGGTTGCCGTCGAGGAACCTTGCCGAAAGGTGCAAGCATCTTGGGAATGGCCTCCGTTACGGCATAGCCGCTGAGGTGCGATGAGGAGTACAACGCATAGCCACCCAATTCCACATTGTATTTCTTGATGAGCACATACAAGAAATCAAGATTTCCGTAATAGCTCCATAGTGAATTGCGGTAGTCTAAGGCATCGCCGCTGTTGTAAAGCATGTATCGAGCCTGGCCAAAGAAACCGAGGTTCAGTCGTTTGTTGAAGAACCGTTTCGACAGATTCAGAGTGAGCTTCAAGTCATCACTTTTCCCGAAATTGTCGTATTTGTAGCCGATGATGGCCCCGTCGGCATCCAACTGCGGCACTTGCAGCACCGTGTTCGTGGCGTTGGCATACGATACGCCGAAGTTCAGCCAATAACGGAAACGGTAGTTGAAGTTCAGGTTATAGGTAATCGAGTGCTTCAAGTCAGGATTGCCCTCCACATAATAGACGGGGCTTTCGTATTTGCGGAAGGGATTCAGGTAGGTGAAGTTGGGCTTGCCGTAGTTCCGGCCAAAAGTGAAGGTGAAGTAATGGTCGTCGTGGGGCTTGTAGCGCAGCGTGAGGTAAGGCCGAACAATATTGTAGTTGTAAGGCGTGGTGATGCCCGTAGTTTCCGAAACGCCCAAAGTCCTGACATAGGTGTCGTTGAGCGTGGCCGAATAGCTGAACTTCTCGCTCACTTGATGGCCAAAGGTGAAATAGGCCACATAATTGCTTTCCGTGTAGTTGAACTTGTTGGATACCAGAGTGTCAGGCTGCCAAGTGCCGTCGATGAGGTTCTCGTAACTGAAATCGTTTTGAAGGTCGGAATAGCGGAAAAGGAGACCCGACTGGACTTGGAACTTGTCCCCCTCGCGGTAATAATCGGCGCAGGACGAGAACAGCCATGCCGAAAAGGGCGAGGCATCGCGGTTATAAGCCAATGAATCAGGTAGATAGACGTATTCGCGCAGGTTGCCCGACTCGTTGAGGTTGCGGCTCAGGTTGGCATCGACGGTGAAGTAATGCTGGGGATTGTTGAAGTTGTGCTTGTAATAGACATCGCCCCAAAAAGACCGCGAGTCGTTTTGTGCCGTGTCGGTGGAATGGATGGCCGTTTCGCGGTTGAGGATATGTTCGTCGTTGTTGTCGTGGTCGAAATCGAGGCTTCCCGAAAAATTGATATCTAAGGAGTTGTTGTCGTCCATCTGGATGCCCGTGCCCGTCCCTATATAGTATCTGTTGATGTCGTTGTAATGGTTGGCTTCGCGCCGCATCAGCGTGTCGCCGCCCTCGCGGTACTGCCAATAGCGATAGGCATACTCCCGTGGGTTATAGTCCTGCGACAAATACAAGTAAGTGTTGGTCTTCAGCGTGCGGAAGTTCAGGTTGAGCGACGCCCTCTCGCCGAGGCGTTTGCGCAGCTGGAGGTCGCCCGAAACGGTGCCGTAGAAACCTGTGGCGAGGTTCTTCTTCGTGAGGATGTTCACCACGGGGCCGTCCCACTCGCCCGCGAAGCGCGGCGGCGTTTCGTACATGATTTCCACCTCGGCGATGTCGTCGGCCTTTTCGCCTTGCAGCATGTTGGTCAGCTGGTCGAACGACATGCGGATGGGCCTTCCGTTGAGCAGCACGAGCACGGCCTTGTTCAAGATTTTCAGTGTGTTGTCGCTCACGCTGTAGAACGAGCCGGGAATTTCGCGCAAAGCGTCGATGTAGGTGGCCGAAGGGGGCAGTTTCAGTTCGGTGATGTCCATGCGCAGCTTGTCGAACTTGTCCTCAAAGACCTTCGACGCAGTGACTTGCACCTCGTTGAGCATCGTCACGTCGGGCGTGAGGCGCAGCGTGTCCAAGCACACGTCCTTGTCGAGATTGACCGCGAAAGGCAGCTGCGCCAAGCCGGTGAACTTCACCATGCCATTGTATGGACCATCCTTGAGGCCGCGCAGGGCGAAGTCGCCTTTTTTGTCGGTGATGCCGTAGGTGGCTTTCAGTGTGTCGTTGCCCTGCCATACCATGACGGTGGCGTAGGGCAAGGTTCCGTTTTCGTCGCAGACCGTGCCGCTCAGCGTGTGGGTCTGGGCTACGACTGCCGTGGAAAGCAGGAACAATAGAGCTAAAGTTGAAATGATGGACTTCTTTGCTTTCAGCTCCCCAGGCTCGAAGCCGAGCTTCTTGCGGAGTTCGCTGCGGCTCTTGTTGACGGAATAGACCGTCAGGCCGAGCAGTTCGCCCATCTCGGCGTTGGTGAGGTCGCTGCACGAGAGCAGGCAGACCTTCGAGTCGGTCTCGTTCAGGTCGGGATAAAGCTCGGCGATTTTGGCCTGCAAGCCTGGATAAGCGCTCTCGATGACCGACGCGGCAGCCTCGAAAGCCGTCTCTTTGCCGTTCATCACCTGCCTTACCAACGGTGTCCATTCCTTCCTCGGGTCGGCGGAGCGTTTCTCGGTGCGCACGGCGGTGAGGATGAGCCGCAATTGCGCCACAATCTCACGACCCACAAACGGGTCGTTTTCAGGTACTTGTGGTCGCTCCTCCCCTATTTCGGCCTCGGTTTCCTTTTCCGCTTCCGCCTCAGCTGTCGGCGTTTCCGCTTTAGGCTTGCGTTTCCAAAAACACAACATCGCACCCATTATTAATAGAAGTGCCGCCATTGACACCACACAGAAAACCCATGCTTTATGCTGTTTCTGCTTTTCCTTCTCAGCCATCGCGTTGCGCAAGGCCAAATAGTCGTTGCGCTGCTGTTGACGGGCGTAGTTTTTTATCACGCCGTAATCCTCGCCATAATAGGTTTCGTCGGCGGTAATCCAATGCGTCAGAAACAGGGGATAGAGGTCGTGCTGCCGTCCGTAATAGCAAAACTCATCGGCACCACCAATCTTATATTCTCGGCTGAACGGCATGGCACTTGCCCAAACATTGCTATAATGATGCGTCGAATCGTCACTCACCGGCTTAATTTCATGCCTGAGATTATGATTGAGGAACAATTTATTCATACCATATGCCTTGGTCGCCAATTTCAATCCAGTGTCTTCCGTCTCCAACAGCCTCAACACTTCCAATCCCGCATCCCTATCGTCGAAATGCTTGCCGCCCAACATCACACCTTGGTTGAACAAAGCCCGCCACAGGGCATCGTTGTTGCCGCTTTCTGTCGCAAAATCAATACTTTGGACTAAACAAAGTGTGGCATTCTCGAAATCGGACAAAAACTGGTCATTCAAACCCATCATGTTCCGCACGAAAGCCCTTTGGTAAAGATTATGGCCAAAATATCGGTCGGCGGAGTCCAATGCGGCAGCGGCTTCCTCGTACTTATTTTGCAATTACAACAACCTGCCTTCCTGAAAACAGGCACGAGCCACGGTGAGGCTGTCGTTGGCTCGAAGGCCATGTCGCACCGCTTCCCCGAAGGATTGCAAAGCCAAACTGTCAGCATATACCGACTGCAACTCATACCCTTTATAAAGCGCCGCCAACGCCGCCTCTTTCGGTTGGCCTTTCTTGGCGAAATAGGCTGGGGCACGGTCAAGGTCGGGCGAAAGGTAAATGTGGTTGAGCACTTTGTCCAACTGGATGTTACCATTCGGCAGGGTCGGATCAGTGGCATCGCGGTCGTCGCCATAGATGGCCCGGCCTTGCAGCAAGGCCATCTCCATGCGCTGGGCTTCGGGGAGATAGACTTGCAAGTGCATCGCGCTGTCAATCAGGCGCAAGGCACTGCCGGGGTGCATTTCCACAATGGTTTCGGCTTGGCGGAGCAGCTTCCGGGCTTCGCGGTCGGGTGGGTTGCAGGCTGCGAGCAGCAACAGGAAGCCAAGGATAAAAAGTCTTGCTTTCATAGGGGCAAAATTAGGGATTTTTCCATTCGACGTCGCAAAATTACCGCAAACGCAAACGCGCCCCGACGAATTACCGACTTTGTTTCGGTTTTTACAAACAATTTCGGATCGAAATTTTTTAGGTGACTGAAAACCAAAGGCTTAAAAAATTGGTTTTACAAACCTTGCCCGGTTGTCTTACAGCCCGACAAACATCCCCACAAAAAAAGCCCGTTCCTTGGAACAGGCTTTTTTGAGGCGTTCCTGTGTCATTGCTTCACCACCTTATCGGTGAAGGCTTTGCCGCCTTCGAGGGTGACGCGCAAGGTGTAGGTGCCGGCGCGATGTTTCGCTTAATAAGGGCCCTTGTTAACTTCCAAACTTATCATGAATTCCCCGTCTGTAACGTGTATGGTGTCTGTTTCTCCACGCAATGCTGTCAAGCAGAACTCCCCACAAAGCAAATCGGAAGATTCTTTGGTTATCATTAATTCTGCATCTATGACGGAACAATTGTCGTCATTCACTGAATAACAACAAAGGACGAAATCCTCAAGATAAAAATGGCTGCAACATCCTGTGCTGTCGTTGGCCCAAAAGAAGGGTCCTCCTTGTCCGCCGGTGCAACTAATGATGTAGTTTTGGTACATCAATGACCCATCGTTATTTAAATGAACGTTTTTGATTGCGTAGCTGTTAACATCAAATGTGGTAGGTGTCCCGTTAACCATGGCTTTTGCCAGCAGTATTTCTTTTTTGCCACAAGAAACCAGCGTTGCCAATAACAGCAGGGACAAAGCAATTTTAATGTGATTCATATCTCTATTTATTTTAATGTGTTACATTTCTCTGTTTTATGTTTTTTGGATTCAACTGTCGCCGTGGACTTATTTTGGGCCATTAAAGCTCCATTTGAAACCGTTAGTTGAATAAATATTACTTTGATAGGGGCTGTCCCAATAAAACACCAAAACCGTTCCCATTGAGCCATCGGTACTAACTTTAAAACGAACAGTGCCTCCATGCTGAGCTGTCTTTATTATCAGAATAGCCCCTTCTACTTTCATGTTTTCTGTTCTGGCTTCGCCGTGGGCGTAGCAAAATGTTCCCGAAAAGGCTAAACAGAGCAACAGAACCATTAGTTTTGATTTGTACATTGTTTTGTTTTTGTGATGTAATAATGAAATAAATATCAGCCTAAGCTTTCGTCTGCAAAAGTAGGCTAATGTATAATAAGCAGCGCTGTAAACTGCTGGAAAAAAGTTGGATTTTTACATCACTTCCCAATGCCCGCTATAGCCACTTCCCACATAGCGAACACATCCCTCAAGTTTCTTCAGATAACGTCCTACCGTTCTTGAGCTGACACCCATTTGACGGGCAATTTCTTTCTTGGTAATCTTGGGATTTCGGGAAACAATATCCAAAATGGCTTGGGTTATTTCTTGAGGGACATCTTGAGAGACATCTTGGGTGCCACAAAGACTTTCTGCAACCCATAAAACATAAGAAGCCAAGTCTTCGTTCGCTCCAAGTTTCTTCCGAAGGCTCTCGTTTTGCTTTTTGATGGCGGAATAAGACAAGTTTTTCAGTGCCCCGATCTCACTTTCGTTCAATCCCAACAAATGCAGATGGCACAACGACAGCAACCCTTGTTTTAAACCTGGGCATTGGCTCAACAGCTCTCGGTCAAGACCCTCATAATGCTTCTCCACAGCCTCTCTGAGTTGTTCGAAGTCCTCGTCCTTGAGAGCAATGCCCAACTCGTGCGCTACGTTGCGAGTGGTAATTTGTTGGCTTCTCGCCTTATTGAGGATGTGTTGGCAAATCGGTTCTTTCAAAAAAGCCATCCGCCGCTGCTTTGCCTCTTCTTGCAGAAGGTTCAGTGTTTTTTCCAATGCCGTTAATTGCGCTTCTCTTTCCTTCAGGTTCTGTCTTAAGGCATCCTGCTGCTTCTCGTATGACAGCCGCTCCGCCTCCAATTCCTTTGCGTGTCGCCCCCTGGTCTCTGCCATCCACTGTTGATGCTTCCTTCCCAACTCCTCTAATTGTTGTTCGGTATCCGCTTTCAGTTGTCTCAGTTCTTCCTCGTGCCTCTTTTTTGTTTCCTCCAGCGTCCTCTCCGTTTCCTCTTGTTGATTCTTCAGTTGCTTTTTGTTTCTCAGCCTCAACACATAGACAACGGCCAACAAAGCCAAAGTCGCCGTAGGAATAATGATGTTCCAGACTTTATTCACAGCTTTTTTTCGCTCTATTTTAGCCTGTTTTTCCTGCTTTTGGGTCAAATAGTCATTGAACATTTCACTGGTCTTTGAGGCATCGGTTTTTTTCTCTATTTCCGACAGTGTAAAGCCTGCGAGAAACGAAGCATATTCCTGGGCTTTTATGGAATCGCCTTTCATTTGATATATGCTACTCAAATTCTCCGCAGCCATGAGTTTGGATATGGTGTGTCCTTGTTGTGCAAATACAGCTTCCAAATACACCAGCGAAGAATCATATTGCCTATCTTCAAATAATATATTGCCAAGAGTCAATATTCTAGTTGTTTTTTCCTCTTCATCTGCCGAAAGCGCAACCAAGTGTTTTAAACTCGTTATAACAGAATCCGAGCTACAATTCATGTTATAATAGGCAAATATAGTCTTATTCGCCATAAGGTCTCTATAATGGAGATTGTCAAAATCGGGCATATTCGCCAAAGCTTCATCATAATAAAAAGCCGCGCTGTCTTTCTGGTTAGCAACATTATATAGTATTCCCAAATTATACAATAAGACAGGTGTCCCATAAATGGAAGTCGGTTGTCGTCGGCAATAAGACAATGCTTGTTTATAACATGTGATGGCTGGCTCAGCCAACAACTGTTCTTCAAACACATCCCCTAGGCGGTTATAAATATACGACATGAACTTTGCTTTTTCACCCACCAGTTCCTTCTCCCTGTAATGCTCCTCCATCACCTCCAACGCCTTGAGATACTCCGCGCAGGCTTGGACCACACTGTCACGCTCATAAAACCCCACGCCGTTGGTGTAATGCGCCCGCGCGTCAAAAAACGCGTTGCCGAGGGTGTCAAAATAAGCCACTGCCTTCAGCAAGTCCTCGCGGTTGCTCTGCCCGTAGTCATTTTTATAAAGCAGTTCCGAAATCAACAGCTGGCAATAATGACCGTTGAACGCGTCGAGACTGTCGGCCTCGGGACTGACCACGAACTCCTGAAGCACAGCCAAAGCGCTGTCAGGCCGCTGCCACATCAGGCTGTCGATGGCAGCCAATTCCAATAACGGCTTCTCTATCGGCTCCACCACCTTCCCCTTTGATGGGCCGCAGGCCGCCAGCAACGCCACCAAAGCCACCGCCAACCAAATACCGATCATGGGTTTATGTCCTTTCATTCCAAGTTCAATTTCAAACATCTCCGCAAAGTTACTGAAAAATCGTCGAATATAATCAAGACACCCTCACAAAACAAAAAAAGCCCGTTCCATCAGAGCGGGCTTTTTGAGCTTTTTGCGTTGCAGCTTCCTTTAAAGTTTGATGTCATCGCCTTTGGCGTTTTGGAAGTTGTACTGGAGCATGTGGAAATCGGGCATGGATTGCACCTGGAAGGATTTTCCGTACTTTTTCATCCACTTGCGCCGGATGGAGAACCAGCCTTTGGTGAGGTATGCGCCGATGAAGGGGTGCACTTGGAGGGTGATGTGGTTCTCGTTTTGATCGAGCAGCAGGTACTTGAGGTTGTTTTCGATCTCGTCGATGTAGAGGATGGCGGGGCGGATCTTGCCTTCGCCGTCGCACACGGGGCATTTTTCCTGGACCTGCACTTCGGTGGCAGGGCGCACACGTTGGCGGGTGATTTGGATGAGGCCGAACTTGGTGGCCGGCAGGATGGTGTGCTTGGCGCGGTCGAGTGCCATTTCTTGGCAGAGCACATCGAACAGTTGTTTGCGATGGGCTGCCTCGCGCATGTCGATGAAGTCGACGATAATGATTCCGCCCATGTCGCGAAGGCGAAGTTGGCGGGCGATTTCCTTGGCTGCTTCGATGTTGACAATCAGGGCGTTTTCTTCCTGAGTGTTTTCCTTGTTCACGCGATGGCCGCTGTTGACGTCGATGACGTGCATGGCCTCGGTGTGTTCGATGATGAGGTAAACACCGTTTCTGATGGTGACCACTTTACCGAAGAGTCCTTTGATTTGCCGGGACACGCCGAAAGTGTCGAAGATGGGTTCTTTTCCCTTGTAGAGTTTGACGATTTCGGCCTTTTGGGGTGCGATGGTCTGGATGTAGCTCTTGATGTCTTCATAAAGAGTCTCGTCGTTCACATGGATGTTGTTGAACGACTCGTTGAGGAGGTCGCGGAGCATGACCATGGTTTGGTCTTGTTCGCTGACCATGCGGCCTGACGAGGTCATCTTGCTCATCTCTGCGATGCAGTGCTCCCATTTTTCAACGAGGGCTTTGAGGTCGGCATCGAGGTCGGCAACTTTTTTGTTTTCGGCCACGGTGCGGATGATGACGCCATAGTTGGCGGGCTTGATGCTTTGGATCAGGCGTTTCAAGCGGCTGCGTTCCTCGCCGCTGCGGATTTTTTGGGATACCGAGATGCGGTTTGAGAACGGGACAAGCACGATGTAGCGACCTGCGAACGACACTTCCGCCGAGATGCGCGGCCCTTTGGTGGAGATGGGCTCTTTGGCAATCTGGACAGGAATAAGGTCACCGACATTGAGCATGTTGGCAATCTTGCCATTCTTCTCAATGTCGGGCTCGAGTTTGAACTTGTCCATCGTCACCTCCGGATTGTTACCCGAGGTGAGCATGTTCTTGAATTTGAGCAGGGAACGGAACTGCGGACCGAGGTCAAGATAGTGCAAAAACGCTTCCTTCTCGTAGCCAACGTCGACAAAAGCCGCGTTTAATCCAGGAAGGATCTTTTTCACTCGTCCGAGATACACGTCTCCGACCGCAAACTGGTTGTTGGTCTTCTCTTTATGAAGCTCGACAAGAATCTTGTCTTCCAACAGGGCGATGTCAACCTCCGAAGCGCGAGCATTGATAACCAGCTCCCGCTCCACCGTCTTGACTTGGATTTCTTGAATTTCTTCTTCAGCCATTTTCAGTGTTGTTTTGGAGGGTTGACTAACTACACAAAAAGATTATTTCTTCTTGTGTCTATCCTTTCTCAAGCGTTTTTTGCGCTTGTGGGTGGACATTTTATGTCTCTTGTGTTTTTTACCGTTTGGCATAATATTATATATTTATGTTGGTTTATATTCTATCTTTATTTAACAGCATTCATGAAAACCTTGGCAGGCTTGAAAGCGGGGATCTTGTGGGCGGGGATGGTGATGGAGATGTTCTGTGACATATTTCTACCGGTCTTTTCAGCGCGAGTCTTGATGATGAAGCTACCGAAACCTCTCAGATAGACATTGTTGCCATTGGCCATCGAAGACTTGACAACTTCCATAAAATTCTCAACAACAGTCTGAACAGCACCTTTCTCGATACCGGTTTTGGCGGCGATCTCAGCTACGATTTCTGCTTTTGTCATTTCTTTACAAAAAATTTAAGTGGTTTATTATTAGGTTTGTGTAAATTTGCCGGCAAAGGTACGAACATTTTTCATACCTCGACAAAGAAAATGATTTTTTTTGATGGCCGAGATGCATACTGAACTGATCCAATGGTTTGAAAAACACCAACGCGAGCTTCCTTGGAGGAGCCATCCAACACCTTATTATGTATGGCTTTCGGAGGTGATTTTGCAGCAAACCCGTGTAAGTCAAGGACTCGACTATTTCAATCGCTTCGTGGAGCGCTGGCCCTCGTTGCGCGACCTCGCCGAAGCCAGCGAGGAGGAAGTGTTGAAAGAATGGCAAGGCTTGGGCTATTATTCCCGGGCCCGCAACCTGCACAAATGCGCCAAGGAAGTGGTCAAACGCTACAACGGAGAGTTACCTGGTGATTACGATCAGCTTTTGAAGCTGCCTGGCATCGGTCCTTACACCGCCGCCGCCATAGCTTCCATCGCATTCGGCCAACCCCACGCCGTGGTCGATGGCAATGTGTACCGCGTCCTTTCAAGGCTGTTCGACATGGACACACCTATTAATTCGGAAGAAGGCGCCAAAAGCTTCGCCAAACTTGCCGATGCGTTGCTCGACCGCGACCATCCCGGACAGCACAACCAGGCCATGATGGAGTTCGGAGCCTTACAATGCCTGCCAAGCAACCCCGACTGTCTGTTTTGCCCCCTTCAATCCCACTGCCTGGCGTTCGCCAACGGGACCATAACGGCCAGGCCCGTGAAAATCCCCAAAGCCAAGGTGAGGACGAGATATCTCAACTATTTGGTTATCAGCGACAAAAATAACAACCGGTATTTAAGGAAACGCCAAGACAAGGACATCTGGAAGAATCTTTACGACTTTCCATGTCTGGAAAGCGACCACAGCTTCACCGCCGATGAGCTGGCAGATAGCCCTGAATTCGCACGGCTCATCCAACATAAGGATTTCCAGATCAACCGAATCACATCCCCATTTACGCATAAGCTCACGCATCAGACACTTGTCGCCACCTTTTTCGAAATAAAAATTTTAGATTTTTTACCTGTATTTCAGGAAAACAATATACTTTTGGTCCCTGAAAATGAATTGGGAAACTATCCCGTCCCCAAACTCATCGAAAACTATTTAAACCTTTAATCATAAACTGCTAACTGAAAACTATGGCAAGCTTAAACAAAGTCATCCTCATTGGCCGTCTCGGGAAGGACCCTGAGATCACCACATTTGAGAGCGGAAACCGTAAAATGTCGGTCACCCTGGCCACCACTGAGCGTTATCGCGACCGCGACAACAATTGGGTCGACCAGACCGAGTGGCACAACTTGGTTGCATGGGGCAACCTGGCCAACGACATTGCCGACAAGCGCCGCAACTATGCCAAAGGCGACATGATGTATGTGGAAGGCCGCCTTCGCACCCGCCAATACACTGACAATCAAGGAATCAACAGGTTTGTTACCGAGATTCAGGTAGACAAACTCATGCAGTTGATGTCGGCACGTCAGCCCTCGCAGTCGTCAAACGCTCCTCAAGAGCAGGTCTATCAGGCTCCCGCAGCCGCTCACGATCCGCTGGCAGCGACTTCGATGCCACAGGATGACCTTCCATTTTGATAAAAGATAAAAGATAAGAGATAAAAGTTAAAGTGGCGACTCCTATCTTATTAAGTGCGTTTTATACCGGCTTCACCGTCAATGCGGTAATCGGCTTGGTAGTGCTTTGCTTGCTGCTCGTCGCATCGGCTTTGATTTCGAGCAGTGAGACGTCGTTTTTCTCGCTCAAGCCAGCCGACATTGAGGATTTGGAGTCGCTTACCGACTCGAAGAGCCTCACGGTGTTGAAGCTTCGTGAGAACCCCAAGATGCTTTTGGCGACCATCCTCATCGGCAACAACTTTGTCAACGTCACCATCACCTTGCTGGCCACCTACATCGTCAGCGAGATGTTCGACATGGTCAACCACCCCGTCGCCGCCTTCGTGATGGAGGTCATCGTCATCACCTCGTTGGTATTAATCATCGGCGAGATCACACCGAAGGTGCTCGCTGCCAAACGTCCCGTGAAATTCGCCCGGTTTATGGCCCGTCCACTACAAGTGCTGATGGCGGTATTCTCCCCCTTGAGCAAGCTGCTCGTCAACTCCACTTCGTTCATGGATAAGCACTTGGAGAAGAAAAAGGCCGACATTTCCACTGATGACCTCAGCGCTGCTGTTGACATCGCCACAGAGGCTTCCACACCCCTGGAGGAGAAGAACATGCTGAAAGGCATCGCCACCTTCACCGAGAAGGAAGTCAGCAGCGTGATGAAACCCCGCATCGACATCGTTGCGGTGGAACAGAGCGTACCGTTCCGCGAGATGCTCGAATCCGTCATCCAGAGCGGATTCTCACGCATCCCTGTCTATGAGGAAAGCCTCGACAAGGTGAGCGGCATCCTTTACGTGAAAGACCTCCTCCCCTATCTCGACGCGCAGACCTTCGAGTGGCGCATGCTCCTTCGTCCCGCCTTCTTCGTCCCCGAGAACCGCAAGATCAACGACCTGTTTCAGGACTTCCGCGAGAAAAAGATCCACATCGCCATCGTGGTGGATGAGTATGGCGGCACCTCAGGCCTGATCACTATGGAGGACGTCATCGAAGAGATCGTGGGCGAGATCAACGACGAGTTCGACAACGTGAAACAAGAACAGCATTATACTAAAATCGACGATTCCACGTATCTATTCAAGGCCCAGACCAGCATCGTGGACTTTTGCAAGGTGTTCAACCTCGACGAGGATTATTTTGAGGAACAGCAGGGCGAGGCCGACACATTGGCCGGATTGGTGCTGGAGATCGAAGGCCGCATCCCCGAGGTCGGCTTCAGTTTCAACGTCGAAAAGTTCAACTTCGAGATCACCGATGCCGATTCGAGGAAGATTATTCAGATTAAGGTGAAGGTGAATTAGGAATTAGGAATTTAGAGAGTGATGGAATTGAGACAAAAACGGTTCAGGTTGGTGTGCTACGCTTCACTCGTAATGACGCTTTTGCTATTGGTTTCCTGTAGTGAAGGCGATCGTCCTTTGCCCAAGCCCAAAGGGTATTTCCGGATCGATTTACCTGAAAAGAACTATGTGAAGGTAGATACCATTGAGCGGTATGCTTTCGAAGCCCCCGATTATGCAGTGATCACCAACGACCCTTTGTCGCCCGACGAAAAGAACTGGATTAATGTGGTGATGCCTCGTTTCAAGGCCTCCATTCACTTGACGCACAAGGTGGTAAATAACAACTTAGGCGAGTATCTGGAGGATGTCCACACCATGCTCACCAAGCATTTGCAGAAGGCCAATGGCATGAACGACAGTCTCATCATCAACCCGGAGCAGCGGGTTTACGGCATGCTCATTGAAATGGACGGAAAAGGCGTGGCTACGCCCCTTCAGTTCTATCTCACCGACAGCACTGCCAACTTCGTCCGCGGCGCCCTTTACTTCAATTTCGTCCCCAACAACGACTCAATGCAGCCGGTCATCGACTACCTGCGGCAGGATATTGATAAGATGATCAATACGTTTGAGTGGAAATAAAAAAAATAGGGACGCATTTGATTGCGTCCCTACTTAATCCGATGAAATGATGGATTATTCAGCGTGTTGGCACTGATGGCCTTCTTCGCCTTCGTGTTGGCACTGGTGCTCTTCGCCTTCGTGGTTGCATTTTTCACCACCCATGCCCATGGCGGCGATACGAGCCAGAACGAGGTCCTTCTGCTCATCGACGGTGAGGTTTTCGAAGTTAGCCCAAGCGGCCATCATTTGTTCACATTGAGCTTTCATCTCAGCGCATTTGGCTTCGCATTCAGCCTTCTGTTCATCGGTCATTTCGGCCATTTCGTGTTGGCATTTGTGCTCTTCACCTTCGCACTTGGCTTCGCACTCGGCTTTCTTGGCGTCCATTTCAGCGAAGAGTTCGAAAGCTTTCTTGTTCAGTTCGGCCTTGGCGGTCTCATCCATGTTGTCCCAGTTGGCATATTCAGCCTTCAGGGGGCAGAAGGGGCAGTGATGTTCTTCAACGGCCACAACTTCTTGTTCAGGTTCATTGGGTTGCTCCTGCTGTTTAGGAGTGTTGTTGCAAGCCACCATGAAAAGGCAAGCAAGACCCATCATTAAGAATAACTTTTTCATTTTTAGTGATTTAATTGTTAATTTATGGATTTTCTTCTTTTTGAGCGCGCAAAATTACAAATTATTTGAAATAGTGGTAAAAAAAACTTAATTTTGCAGCCAAATTTCCATGAGGATATTTAAATCATTCATAACTAACACAAAACATTAAGAAATGGCAGAAAAAAAATTTTTGACATGCGATGGCAACCAGGCTGCTGCCCATGTTGCTTACATGTTCAGTGAAGTGGCCGCCATTTATCCTATCACCCCGTCATCTCCGATGGCTGAGTATATCGATGAATGGGCCGCTAAAGGTCAGAAAAACATCTTTGGCGAGACCGTCAAAGTCGTTGAGATGCAATCCGAAGCCGGTGCCTCTGGTGCCGTTCACGGTTCACTCCAGGCCGGTGCCTTGACCACCACCTACACCGCCTCACAAGGCTTGTTGCTGATGATCCCCAACATGTACAAGATCGCCGGTGAGTTGCTCCCGGGTGTCTTCCATGTCTCCGCCCGTTCTCTGGCTGCCCAGGCTCTTTCCATCTTTGGCGACCATGCCGACGTGATGGCTTGCCGTCAGACCGGCTTCGCCATGCTGGCCACCAGCTCCGTCCAGGAAATCATGGACCTGGCTCCCGTCGCCCACCTCGCCGCCATCGAAGGCCGCGTGCCGTTCGTACACTTCTTCGACGGCTTCCGCACCTCCCACGAGATCCAAAAAGTCGAGGCTGCCGATATGGAAAAGCTCCGCAAACTCGTCAACTACAAGGCTTTGAAAGAGTATCGCGAACGCGCTCTGAATCCTGAACACCCCGTCACCCGCGGTACCGCCCAAAACCCTGACATCTACTTCCAGACCAGGGAATTGCAGAACAAATACTATGATGCCCTTCCCGACATCGTAGCCAAGTACATGAAGCAGATGACCAAGATCACGGGTCGTCAATATGCTCCGTTCGTCTATTACGGTGCTCCCGATGCTACCGACGTCATCATCGCCATGGGCTCCGTCAACGATGTCATCAAGACCGTCATCGACAAGGAAAACAAGGCTGGCAAGAAACTCGGTCTCGTCACCGTGCACCTCTATCGCCCCTTCAGCGTGAAGTACCTCATGGAGGCCCTGCCGAAGAGCCTGATGAAGCACGTGAAGCGCATCTGCGTACTCGACCGTACCAAGGAACCCGGCGCCAACGGCGATCCGCTCTACCTCGATGTGGTGGAAGCCTTCAAGGACTGCCCCTTCAAGCCTATGATCATCGGTGGCCGTTATGGTCTGTCTTCAAAAGACACCACCCCCGCCCAGATCCTCGCCGTTTACAAGAACCTCGCTTCCGACAAACCGATGAACCAGTTCACCGTGGGTATCAAAGACGATGTCACCCATCGTTCACTCAAAGTCGGCAAAGAGATCTCCATCCTTCCGAAGGGTACATTCGAAGCCAAGTTCTACGGCCTCGGCGCTGACGGCACCGTGGGAGCCAACAAGAACTCCATCAAGATTATCGGCGACAACACCAACAAATACAGCCAAGCTTACTTCGACTACGACTCCAAGAAGTCAGGCGGCTACACCTGCTCGCACCTGCGTTTCGGTGACCAGCCCATCCTGGCTCCTTACCTTGTCGGCACTCCCGACTTCGTGGCTGTCCACGTCCCGAGCTACCTCCGCAAGTACGACTGCCTCCGCGGTCTGAAGAAGAATGGTACGTTCCTCTACAACTCACCTTGGAGCGTTGCTGAGACCAAGAAACATCTTCCCGACTACGTGAAGAAGTACCTGGCCCTCAACAACATCAACATGTACATCATCGACGCCACCAAGATCGCTGCTGAGATTGGCTTGGGCAACCGCACCAACACCATCCTCCAGAGCGCCTTCTTCAAGATCTCAGGCGTCATTCCTTACGACCTCGCTGTGGAACAGATGAAGAAGTTCATCGTGAAGAGCTACGGTAAGAAGGGTGAGGATATCGTCAACATGAACTACGCTGCTGTCGATCGCGGTGGCGAGATTACCAAGGTTGAGATCCCTGCTGAATGGGCCAAACTTGACTGCACCACCGACTTCGTGTTCGAGCACAACGATGCCGATCCCGAGTTCATCAACAAGGTGATGCGTCCGATGGTTGCCCAGTGCGGTAACGACCTGCCCGTGAGCGCCTTCAAGGACATCGTTGACGGCACCTTCCCGGCCGGTACCACCGCTTACGAGAAGCGTGGCGTGGCTACCGTCGTTCCCGAGTGGAACCCCGCCAACTGTATCCAGTGCAACCAGTGCTCGCTGGTCTGCCCTCACGCTGCCATCCGTCCTGTCGTCATGACCGATGCCGAGCTGAAGAAAGCTCCGAAGAGCATGAAGACCGCCGACATGAAGATGCCGAAGGAGATGGCCGGAATGCACTTCAGAATGCAAGTCTCCGTGTTGGACTGCACCGGTTGCGGCAACTGCGCTGATGTCTGCCCCGCCAAGGAGAAAGCTTTGGTGATGAAACCGCTCGAGAGCCAACTCGACGAAGCCAAGAACTGGGAATACGGTCAGAAGAAGGTCACCTACAAAGACGAACTCATCGACAAGTACGCCAACGTGAAGAACAGCCAGTTTGCACAGCCGCTGTTCGAGTTCTCCGGTGCCTGCGCTGGCTGCGGTGAGACGCCTTACATCAAGACCATCACACAGCTGTTCGGTCAAAGCATGATGGTGGCTAACGCTACCGGTTGCTCCTCCATCTATGGCGGTTCCGCTCCTGCCACCCCGTACTGCAAGAACTATCGCAGCGGTCGTGGTGTGGCATGGGCTAACTCCCTGTTCGAAGACAACGCCGAATACGGTCTCGGTATGGCTACGGGTGCTCGCAAGATCCGCGAAGGCCTCCGCAAGAAGGCTGAAGAGCTGATCAACACCACCGTGTTCGACTGGATGAAGGAAGCCACCCAGAAGTGGTTGGACACCTACAACGACACCGTTGCCAACCGCAAGGCTACTGACGAATTCGTCGCCGCCCTCGAAAAGGCCATCCTCTCTATCGACGGCTGCATCGACTTCTTCGGCTCCAAGAAAGCCCAGGAGATTTACGGCAAGGAAGTGGCTGCTCAGAAACTGGAAGAGGCCAAGAAAGCCAAGAAAGCCGGTCGCAAGATCTGCATCTGCCACGGTTGCGAGCTTGAACAAGAGCTGTTGGACAACAAGGACTTCCTCGCCAAGAAGAGCCAGTGGATCTTCGGTGGTGACGGTTGGGCATACGACATCGGCTTCGGCGGTCTCGACCACGTGTTGGCCAGCGGCGAAGACGTCAACGTCCTCGTCCTCGACACCGAGGTGTACTCCAACACTGGTGGTCAGTCATCAAAGGCTACGCCTGCTGGCGCTGTCGCCAAGTTTGCTGCCTCCGGTAAGAAGGTCCGCAAGAAAGACCTCGGCATGATCGCCAAGAGCTACGGCTACGTCTATGTGGCTCAGGTCGCCATGGGTGCTTCGCAGGCCCAGTACTTCAAGGCCATCAAGGAAGCTGAGGCTTATCCTGGCCCGTCACTGATCATCTGCTACGCCCCTTGCATCAACCACGGTATCAAGATCGGCATGGGTCACTCCCAGATGGAAGAGAAGCTCGCCGTCGATTGCGGTTACTGGCACCTCTGGCGCTTCAACCCCGCTGAGGAAGAAGAAGGCAAGAACGGCTTCCACTTGGATTCGAAGGAACCCAACTGGGCCGACTTCCAGAAGTTCATCATGGGTGAAGTCCGTTACAACTCACTGCTGAAGACCTTCCCCGAGGAAGCTAAGGAACTGTTCGCCAAGACCGAACAATTCGCCAAGCTGAGATACGAAGGCTACAAGAAGCTGAGTGAAGGGAAATAATATTTGCTTTTGCTATCACAATTAAGGCTGGGAGGTCGAAAGGCCTTCCAGCCTTTATAAAATACGAAATCAATTATTGGTTTATGATTGAGTTAACACCATCTCAGGAGCGGGCAATGAAACTTTTGGATGCAGGCCTTAATGTTTTTTTGACAGGCAAGGCAGGAACGGGCAAGAGTTTTCTTGTGGATTATTATGTTGAGAAACACCCAGAAAAAAGCATTATCAAATGTGCTCCTACGGGCGTGGCTGCTTTAAGGATTGGTGGTGCGACTATACATAGAACTTTCGGCGTACCTGTGAGATTATTAGGGCACAATGATGTTTGTTCTTCAAACGATAAACTTGATGTCCTCAAAAAAGCGGATGTTATTCTTATTGATGAAATCTCAATGTGCCGCATCGATGTGTTTGAGTATGTAATACGATCATTAAAACGAATTGGTATTGGAAACAAGCAACTCATACTTGTTGGTGATTTTTATCAACTTCCTCCTGTATTAACTGATAAAGACAAATTCGCTTTCACGGATTTATATGAGGAAAGGCTATATGCTTTCGAATCTCAAATGTGGAATAGCAGTGATTTGATTACTGTAGAGCTAAAAGAGCCCAAACGTCAATCAGAACAAACCGAACAAAGATTTTTACAATCGTTATCAAAAATTAGAGAGGGTAATCCAGACTTTGGTGTCTTTCAGATAGCAAATTGCGCTGATGATAATGCAGTTAGCCTTTGCCCAACTAATGCTAAAGCCAAAAGTATTAATGATGAGCATTTGAGTCGGTTGCCCAACCACAAGCATTATAAGGCCTCCAAGACTGGCTATGTTGAGGATGCGGATATGGTTACTGACGAGAATCTTGTTTTAGCCAAAGATGCTCGAATTATTATGCTTGTCAACGACTCTGAAGGAAGGTGGGTGAATGGCTCGATGGGAACGGTCACAAACTTAAGTGACAATCACATCACTGTCCAAATTGATAATGAGGGAGAGTGTCGAGTAGACCGATATACCTGGTCAATTAAAGAGTATGTGTTAGAGGAAGATGAGGAAACGGGGGAAAAACATGTTGTTGAGAAAGAGATTGGATCGTTTACACAATTCCCGCTGAAGCTGGCTTGGGCCATTACAATTCATAAATCTCAAGGGCAAACCTATGACAAAGTGAATATTTACAATGGCTTTTTTGCGAATGGACAAATGTATGTTGCATTATCACGTTGTAAAACCTTGAATGGTATTCACACAATGGGAATGCTTCAACGGAATGAACTTCGGTGCAGTCAAGCTGTAAAAGACTTTATGGCAACAACCACCCAAGAGGCTGATTTAAAAGTCCCTCAAATACTTGAAGAAATTAAGAGACGGAAGATTGAAAATGTGAGAGTTTATGCAAACAATGCAAAAACGCAACAAACACAATTGAATAATGCATTATCTGAGATAAGAAATGCCGGAAGGCAAGTTTCACAAAGCAACACCACGGATGAAATACGGCCATTAGTCCAGTTCATCAACAAAGAAAAAGAGAAGGTTGCGAACTACTATAAGGAAGTAGAAGGAATACTTAAACGAGCAAGTAATGAGGCAATAGGATATGAACAAGAAGAAGGGATGGCAAGCTTGTTAGAAGATATTAACGGTGTACTAAACCAAAAAAGTTTTATAGATGCAGAAATAAGTATAATTTCGGAAGATGCGACCAGGGCTTTGCAAAAGGCACAAAAACAAGAAGAATACAATAGAAAGCTTAATAAAATAAGGAATTGCCGAAATGAATTAACATCCATTGAGGCATTAACCCATAATACTATTGCGCATATAAAAGAAACAAGAAGTCGATTCTCTGCCGACAATAAGTCTAGCACAATTCAACCATACGTTGATGCTATCAGAAAGGACTTTGAAAATGTAAAAAAAAGCTATACAAGAGGAGATCGGCTATTACAAACTGCGAAACGTGAAGTCGCAGGATTCGATCGAGACGATAAAATGGCTCAATTGTTAGGGGAAATATCCGACATACAAAAGCAAATAAGCGAGGACAATGTAGCAGCGCAAAGAATTGCTTCAGACGCTTCGCAGGTATTGGAATCCGTGCAGAAAAAAGAAAGAAAAAAGAAATTGTCCATTGCGATTGGCATTTTAGCGATAGCAATTACTGTATTAGTAATAATATTATAACTCTTCAATACATACACGAAACCCAAATTAACCAGAAAAACATACACTCCCTCTTGACTTTTGAAAAAAAATTATTATCTTTGCAAAATAATTTACTCACAAGATGAACAACCATAACGAACTGATAACAGATTTTGAAATTATCATGGATGGATTTCAAAACGACCCTTTATTCCACCAAACATGGAATAAAAAAGGTGATTATTATGAACAGTATTCCATTTATGATGACAACGAGGTCACTGTAAGTGGGATTCTTTAATAACAACCTTTCAACCATAGAACCATGCCAAGTTGGAGTGAAATCTTTGACAATTATCAAAAAAAGAAAGAACCAGATAAAATACCGTTCTTAGTAAAAGAGAAACAGAAATACCTTAATGAGATTTCGAAATGTACCAATAGAAATGTCATTACGTATTATTCTGGTTGGATGCAAAAACCGACAGCTGCAGATGTTTCCATAAACGACAGAGATATCAATGCTTTTATGGAGGCCGTATATAAGCTAGACAAATCCAAAGGAGTTGATTTAATATTACACACACCTGGTGGTGATATCGCTGCAACCGAAAAAATCATTGATTACCTGCACTCAATATTTAAAGGTGACATACGAGCTATTGTACCACAAATGGCCATGTCGGCAGGTTCAATGATTGCTGTTTCGTGCAAAGAGATCATGATGGGTAAACAATCTTGTCTGGGGCCTTTCGATCCGCAAATAGGTGGCGTTGCTTGTCAATCAGTGTTAAAAGAATTTGAAAAAGCCAAAGATGATATTAGGCAAAACCCACACGCCCTTGGACTATGGCAGGTCATATTTTCAAAATACAATCCAACATTCCTAGTCACATGTGAACAAGCCATCGAATTATCCGATGACTTGGCTGACGAAATCCTTTCAAAAAACTTCTCTGATAAAAACAAAAGAAAGGATATCTTGAAAGCATTCAACAATAACACCACCACTAAAGTCCACAGTAGACACATCTCAAAAGAAAAGTGTAAGGCCGTTGGTTTAAACATCATTGACATGGAACAGGACCAGCATCTTCAAGACATGATTTTGAGTCTGCACCATTGTTATATGATTTATCTTGAAAACACCATCGTTACAAAGATCGTCGAAAACAATAAAGGTGGTTGCACAATGAGATTATTGAATACAAAGTAGAAAACTGCTACGTATTGTAGCATTTTTTCATAACACGTGGAATATTATCGCACAAAACATTTACTGGCAACGGAAAACTGCGACAGTTGTCGCTGTTTTTGATATGATATGAACCTATATATAAAAGACTCCCACGCAGAAAAAGATTGAAATATTTTTGTTATCTTTGCGTTTTAAACCATTGAACAAATTCAAAACATAGATATCATGAAAAAACACCTCTTTCTGATGGCCGCTTTGCTGCTGACTACCACGCTGTTTACCAGCTGCGGTAAAGACAAGCCCGACACCACCCAGCCCGGCTTGTATGTTGGCATCATCGGATTCAACAGCGAAATCACCGACAACAAGCTCACCCTGCTCAACTCATCGAGCAAGGACCACCTGGAGAGCTTTATCAACGGCCTCGGCATGGACGATGGCACCATCCTGTACCACGCCGTGAACACCGCCCTCGACAAGATCGAGACCGTCACCCCGCCCTCCGACCTGATCAATGTGTCCATCATCACCTTCACCGACGGCCTTGACCAGGGCTCCTACATGCTCAACGACAATTACAACACCGGCGACGCCTATCTGAACGCCGTCAGCAACCGTATCCGCCACACCCAAGTCGGCGACAACATGGTGCCTGTTTCAGCCTATTCGATTGGCGTCGTGGGCGAAGGTGTCAACGAAACCAACTTCCGTCAAAGCCTGGAAAAACTGTCCAGCAACCCCCACCAAAATGTGTTTCTTGTGGACAACATGAACCAGGTGGCACAGACCTTCAGTAACATCGCCCAGAACCTCTACAGCCAGAGTTCCTCATGGGATGTCACCCTGAAGACCCCAGCCCCGGAGCACCACACCCGCATCCGCTTCACTTTCGACAACGTCAATAACGCGGATGACTCCCAACGCTATATCGAAGGCACGTTCCTCAACCAGAACGGAACCTGTATCTTCAACAGCGTCACTTATGTCGGTCTCCAAGACTGCGGTAGCGTCATCTACCCCACCACCGAAGGCATCTTTGTGTTCTTCACCTTCAGCAACCTCTTCACCACCGACGGCGAACAGGTTTACACCTCCAACACCAAGCAGTGGAACCGCGACGACAACGCCCAGCAATGGGTGCAGAACGCCGAGTTCACTCCTTCGGGCAATGTGGTGACCGAAGAAGAGTTCAAGAGCGCCATGATCATGCTGGTTCTCGACTGCTCCAGCTCACTGGGCAGCGACTTCCAGAGCGTGAAGAGCGCCGCCTGCCAGTTCATCGAGACCCTGAACGGGAATACACACCAATAAAACGGAAAGTGGAGAGTGGAAAGTGGAAAGTTAACCTGCGGTAGAAAACTCTCCACTTTCCACTTTCAACTTTCCACTATATTTTTAATAACGATTCCCAATCTAAGCACAAAGGCTTCCTCGGTGGCAAAGCCGATGTGAGGCAACATCACTAGGTTGGGGGCATCGAACAGGGGGTTGTCCTGCTTCAAGGGCGGCTCGGTGCCATAAACATCAGTGGCGGCACCGGCAATGATCCCCGACTTCAAAGCAACAGCGAGGGCTTGTTCGTTGACGACAGGTCCTCGCGCTGTATTAATAAGGATGGCCGATGGCTTCATCAGCTTCAATTCATTCTCTGTGATGAAGTCGCGAGTCTCGTTGTTCAAGGCGATATGCAACGTGACGATATCCGATTCTTTCAAAAGCGTTTCTTTATCCACAAAGGTCACGCCTTCAACAGTCCTCGGAGTTCGGTTCCAGGCAAGCACCTTGCAGCCGAAGGCGTTGAGGAGCTTGGCCACACGTTGGCCGATGTTTCCCATGCCGATGATGCCGACGGTCTTGCCGCCAATCTCACGGCCAGGCATGATGCCTTTGCGTTGGCATTCTCGGGTGATGCGGTCGTTCTCGAGCACCTTGCGATACACGTCGATCATCATGGCGATGGCCAGTTCCGCTACAGCTTCAGTCGAATAGCCGGCGGCATTCTTCACGATGATGCCGCGACGCTGGCACTCTTCCATATCGATATGGTCCAGGCCCGTGAAGGCGATGGAGAGCATCTTCAGTTTTGGACATGCGTCGAGGAAGTTCTTACGCAATGGGATGTTGCTCTCGATGAGGATTTCAGCATCTTGCGCACGACGAATCAGTTCATCGAGGTTTTCATTACGGTCGGGATAGATGACCACTTCGTGGCCTTGTTGTTTGAGGCCGCTGCAGGCCCCTTCAATAATATCGGTCTTGAGACCAAGGGGTTCAAGGAAGACAATTTTCATAGTGCAAACCAAGTTTTGAATTCGCCCACACGGGCTTTACTGACAATGATTTTTTCAGGAGTAGGGACAATGAGGTTGACCGCCAACTTGTTGCCAAACCACACGGTCATGTCCTTAACCGACCAACGTGAGATGATAAACTGTCGGTTGGCGCGGAAAAACTGTTCAGGATCGAGTTGGGCCATAATCTCGTCCAAGGTTTGGTTGAGGTAATAGGTATGCCCATCCATGGCGATGGCCTTCACCGTCTTGGTATCGATAAAAATGTATGCTATATTAATGGTAGCCAGCGGAATAAGCTTATCACGTTCTGGGATTAAGAAGCATGATTTATACTTTTTTCTCACCCCACCCATCTGTTCCAACAGCCCATCCAACGAAGGCCTTTGGTGCGAAGCAATCAGCGACTTGTATTTGTTCATCGCCCGTTCCAAATCCGATTTGTTAATAGGTTTTAACAAATAATCGATACTATTCACCTCGAAGGCTTTCAGCGCATATTCGTCGTAGGCTGTAGTGAAGATTACCGGGCATGTAATATCCACCTTGTCGAAGATGGCAAACGAGGAGCCGTCGGCCAAGTGGATGTCCATAAACACCAAGTCGGGCATCGGGTTTTCATCAAACCATTCCACCGTTTCCTCGATGGTTTGGAGCACGGCAAGGACGTCCACTTCGGGACTCGTTTCCTTAATCAGCAACTCAAGTGCCTGTGCCGCAATGCTTTCGTCTTCGATGATAAGCGCTTTCATGGCTGTTTATTGTTTGGGGTCAATCAGAGGCAAAGTCACTTCAAAAACCTTTCCGTCGTCCATAATACCCACATCCACATTCCATTTCAGGCGATAACGTTCCAGCAGGTTGGCCAGTCCGATGCCGTTGACCGACTCTTCCATGATCTTTGGTTGGATGGGGTTTGAAACTTCCAGCAGCGCCTCCTCGGTTGTTGCAATACTCACCCGAAGGGGCTGTTTACTGCTGATGACGTTGTGTTTGATGGCGTTCTCCACCAGTCCCTGCACCGAGAGTGGCAGTACCAGATAGGACAGCAACTCTGGACTCACTTGGAAATCAAACTTCAGGTTGTCGCCATAGCGTATCTGCATCAGGTTGCAATAGGCGCGGACCCCTTGAAGCTCTTGTTCGAGCGTGACCACCTCTTTGTTTTGGAGGGTGGATCGCAGCACTTGGGAAAGTTCCTGAACGTATGCCTGGGCTTGGACCGAGTCGGTGCCGATGAGTGACTGAAGTGTGTTCAGCGAGTTGAACATGAAATGTGGATCCATCTGGCTTTTCAAGGCTTCGTAGTGCGTCGTGATGTTCTCTGCCCGAAGCGCTTCGTTTTCCACCCGGATGTTGTTGCGTTCGAACATGGTGTGAAGCAGCTTGGTCACCAGCATCACCACCACCATGAATGAAAAGTCGCGCATCAGTCCGTCGCGAATGGCGCGGGCCATGAAGCCAGGGCGATGTTCAACGGGCTGTACGAGTTCCGGCACCAGGTTGAACGTGAGGCTTAACGCCGTAGTGATGAGCATGGAGCCGAAAATCAGGAAGAAGGCTCGCCCTCCTTTTTTCTTGAATTCGATGTTGTACATCTTGCGGTTATAGAGAAACAGCAGGAAGACCAGCACGAAGTTGTAGGCGGTAAAAAGGAGGATCCTCCATAGAGAGAAGTGCCGTTGGGGGTCTTGTTTGATTTCGGGGAAGAAAAGCGTGTTGCCGAAGAAGGCAGAGATGGTAAAGATCACGTGAAAGCCCACGCTGATGCCCAAGGAGAGCAACAATATGCTCTTCAAGGAAAGAAATTCAGGTTTGCTTTTTTGCTTGATCATGTTATTCCACCACGACCAAATAGTAGTTCTTCTTGCCTTTTTGGACGAGGATGTATTTGCCATCGATGAGGTCGGCGGATGTCATCACCTTGTCGAGGGTGACTTTTTCCTTGTTGACGCTCACGCCGTTGGCCATGGTCATCTTGCGGGCCTCGCCTTTGGAGGGGAAAATCTGTGTGTTGACCGCCATGAAGTCCACAATCGGGATTCCGGCTTCGAGAGCGGATTTTGCGATGTGTTCTTGTGGCACGCCGTCGAAGATGTCCAGGAAGGTGGCTTCGTCGAGTTTTTCAAGGCCTTCCTTGGTGGACTTTCCGAAGAGGATGTTGGAGGCTTCGATGGCTGCGTCGAGGGCTTCTTGTGAGTGGACCATCACGGTGACTTCCTGGGCGAGGCGTTTTTGCAGCACACGCATGCCCGGGTCTTTCTTGTGTTCCTCGATGAGGGCGTCGATGGTCTCTTTCTCCAGCGAAGTGAATATCTTGATGTACTTCTCGGCATCGTCGTCGCTGACGTTGAGCCAGAACTGGTAGAACTTGTAGGGAGTGGTGCGAACTGGGTCGAGCCAGATGTTGCCGCTCTCGGTCTTGCCGAACTTCTTGCCATCGGCTTTGGTGATGAGCGGGCATGTCAGGGCGAAGGCCTCGTTTTCGAAGCCCAAGGTGCGACGGATCAGTTCGGTACCCGTGGTGATGTTGCCCCACTGGTCATTGCCACCCAGTTGCAGTTTGCAGTTCTTATGCTGGTAGAGCCAGAGGAAATCGTAGCCTTGAAGCAGCTGGTAGGTGAACTCGGTGAAGCTGAGGCCATCGCGGGCGGTGCCGTTGAGGCGTTGTTGCACGCTGTCCTTGGCCATCATGTAGTTGACGGTGATATGCTTGCCCACCTCACGAGCGAAGTCGAGGAAGGTGAAGTCTTTCATCCAGTCGTAGTTGTTCACCATCTCAGCGGCGTTGGGTTCTGTCGACTCGAAGTCGAGGAACTTGGCCACTTGTTTCTTGATGCACTCCTGGTTATGGCGGAGGGTCTCTTCGTTGAGCAGGTTACGTTCCTGGCTCTTGCCCGAGGGGTCGCCGATCATGCCGGTGGCGCCACCCACCAGGATGATGGGTTTATGGCCGCAGCGTTGCAGATGGCGGAGCATCATGATGCCGCAGAGGTGTCCGATATGCAGTGAGTCGGCGGTCGGGTCGGTGCCCAGGTAAGCCGTCACCATTTCTTTTTGCAGTAGTTCTTCAGTGCCTGGCATCATTTGGGCCAGCATTCCGCGCCAGCGGAGTTCTTCGACAAAGTTCTTCATCGTTAGGTTTAGTTTTGAGGTGCAAAGATAGTTATTTTTTGAAATTTCTCAACCGGCACCGCATGTTTTCCACCACGTTCCCGCCGAAAAGCCACGAGTCGGCGAAATGCAGATTCCCTTTGGGAAACATCTTTTCGTAAGCAGGGATGAAGACCATCTCGGGATCGAGGTCTTGGCAGACGGTGTTGTGCCTGTAGAGATAAGTCTTTGTTGGACAAGGCACGATGAGGACGCTGTCGCGGGTATCGTTGTATTTGGCCATGCCCAGATGAAACGAAGCGGGGATGGTGTCTGTCGTCATGGTCCAAGTCGTAGGATTAATGCCTACCACATCCCCTTTGGAGACACTCCCGATGGCGGTGGTATCGGTCACCGAGTTGAAGAGTAACAAGCCTTGCATCGTGCTGTCGGTGGCAGGTTTCAGAGCCTCGGGATAGGCGGCCAATTCTTCCGCAGTAACGTGATAGCCGATGCAATAGGCAGCCACCATCTGTTGGCGTTGTTCCTCGGTCATGCCGTGTTTCAGCAATTCTATCAGCATCTGCGAGCCTTGGCTGTGGCCCATTAGGAAGAAGGGACGGCCATGGTTGAAATGGTCCATGTAGTATTGGAAGGCATCGTTCACGTCAGCAGCGGCGAAGGCGGCGATTTTCTCAAGAGTGTCTAGAGGCAGTTGATAAGCCTCGAAAATCATCTGGCGGTAATAAGGTGCGTAGAAATTGTACTCGCCATACAGCATCTTGTTGAACCGCTGGTTGCCGTTAGCCTCCTCTCTCACCTCGGGCAAGGTAATGTCGGCGAACCACGATGATCCGTTGTCTCCAAAGGAGATTGTGGACACTGTCGGATACACGTAAAAGACATCGGCTGAATGGCTTTCGTCGCCGCAGGAATACCAATAAGTGGTGTCGGAATAATCGATCCGAGAAGGCTCAACGGGTTTGCCATTATTACATGAAACACACATTAAGCAACTCAGTATCAATACAATAACAGTATTTAAAACAGTTTTCATAAAATCATTTTTTTTATCGCACAAAAGTACTAATTTTGCATTCGGAAAAGAATCGAATTACAAATCTTAAATACCAATTTTTCAATAATGAAAAGAGACGAAAAAATCTTTGATCTGATTCGCCAAGAAAAAGAGCGTCAGATGCACGGAATCGAGCTCATCGCTTCGGAGAACTTTGTCAGTGAGCAAGTGCTGGAAGCCATGGGTTCAGTCATGACCAACAAGTACGCTGAGGGTTATCCCGGCAAACGTTACTATGGCGGCTGCCAGATTGTCGACCAGAGCGAGCAAATCGCCATCGACCGCGCCTGCCAGCTGTTCAACGCCACCTTCGCCAACGTGCAGCCCCACTCGGGTGCACAGGCCAACATGGCTGTGATGCAGGCTTTGCTTGAACCCGGCGACACCTTCATGGGTCTCGACCTCTCACACGGTGGTCACCTCTCACACGGCAGCCCGGTCAATGCTTCGGGTATGCTCTACAAACCCGTCGCTTACCATGTAGCCAAGGAAACCGGCCGCGTCGACTACGACGAGATGGAGAAGATCGCCCTCGAGTGCAAGCCTAAACTCATCATTGCTGGTGCTTCTGCTTACAGCCGTGACTGGGACTACAAGCGCATGCGTGCCATCGCCGACCAAGTGGGCGCCGTCCTCATGGCCGACGTCAGCCATCCCGCTGGCCTCATCGCCAAGGGTCTGCTGAACGATCCTCTGGAGTACTGCCACATCATCACCACCACCACCCACAAGACCCTCCGTGGTCCCCGTGGCGGCATGATCCTGATCCGTCATGACTTCGAAGACCCGCGCGGCCGCAAGACCCCGAAGGGCGAGACGAAGATGATGTCAGCTTTGATCAACAGCGCCGTGTTCCCGGGCATCCAAGGTGGTCCTCTGGAGCATGTCATCGCCTCCAAGGCCGTTGCTTTCGGCGAAGCCCTCAGCGACGAGTACATGGAGTACATCCAGCAGGTGAGAAAGAACGCCGCCTTCATGGCCAGAGCGTTCATGGACAAGGGTTACGATGTCATCAGCGGTGGCACCGACAACCACTCCATGCTCATCGACCTCCGCGGCAAGTTCCCGGAGATCACCGGTAAGATGGTGGAGAACACCCTCGTCCTTGCCGACATCACCGTCAACAAGAACATGGTGCCCTTCGACACCCGTTCGCCTTTCCTGACCTCTGGTCTGCGTGTTGGCACACCCGCCATCACCACCCGTGGCCTGAAGCAAGACAAGATGGCTGTCATCGTCGACTTGATCGACGACGTCATCAGCGACATCAATCCTGAGACCAAGACCGCTTCGGAGGCTAAGATCAACGCCGTCCGCACCGAGGTCAACAAGATGATGAAGGACTATCCGCTCTTTGCTTGGTAAGCATCAACAACAACGAAAAACGCCCGGTTCGATTGAGTCGGGCGTTTTTCATGTCAAAACAAAAGATCTATGAAAATAATCAATTTTTCCGAGAGTAACAGCGTCATCAATCAATATGTGGCCGAGTTGAGGGACGTCCGCATCCAAGCCGACCGCAATACATTTCGTCATAATCTTGAACGCATCGGTCAACTGATGGCCTACGAGGTGAGCAAGACCCTCTCCTACTCCGTCAAGGAGATCCAAACCCCTTTGGCCATAGCCAAAGCCAGCACCCACGACGATGAGATCGTGCTGGCCACCGTGTTTCGCGCTGGACTGCCCTTCCATCAAGGTTTTCTTGACGTGTTCGACCATGCCGGCAACGCCTTCGTCTCGGCGTATCGCTACTATATGGACGAGAAACACGAGGAGGTGGGCATCAAGGTGGAATACCTCGCAGCACCTGATCTCACCGATAAGACATTAATCATCGCCGACCCGATGCTGGCCACAGGCGGCAGCCTGCAATTGGCTTACGAAGCCCTTTGCACCAAAGGAATCCCGCGCCAGTTGCATTTGTGCTGCGTGATTGCCTCACAATCGGGAGTGGATAACATCAAGAAATTGTTCAAGCCTTTGGACAACGTCACCCTTTGGTGCGCCGCCATCGACCCCATCTTGAACGAGCACAAATACATTGTCCCAGGCTTAGGTGACGCCGGAGACCTCGCCTACGGCGATAAGATTTAACTTTTATCTCTTATCTCTTCTCCATCCAATCCACCACCGCCTCCACCATGTTGTAGGCACCGTCGTAGACATCCTTCAAGGTGGCGTCAAGCATGAATGCCGGTGTGGTGAACACCAGGTCTTCATTGTCGGCGCACACGTCGCCGTTCTCGGTTTGGACGTGTTCGGCGCCCCATGCCCTGACATGATCGGCAACATCCGAGCCTTCCGCTCCAAGGGTGACGCACACGCCTGGTATCAGCCGGGCCAGCATCACCGGAGCGATGCACATCGCTCCGATGGGTTTCTTGGCTTCATGCATCTCAAGGATGGCGCGGGTCACATCAGGTTCCACCATCATGTCGACACCTTTGAAGGCGTAGTCGCAGAGGTTTTTGGCTGCGCCGAAGCCACCGGGGAAGAACAGCGCGTCATAGTCCTCCGCCTTGAACTGGTCGAGGGGAAGGATGTTGCCGCGTGCGATGCGGGCTGCCTCAGTCATAATGTTACGTTTGGCGCCCGTCACCTTTTTTCCTGTAAGGTGGTCCACCACTTCCGTCTGCTGACGGTCGGGGGCAAAGCATTGGTATTCACAATGATGTTGGTCAATGGCGAGCAACAGGCTGACGGCCTCGTTGATTTCGGCACCGTCCTTATGGCCGCAGCCGGCCAAAACTACTGCAAACTTCTTCATGGTTTATTTCTTGATGAAACGTTTCGATACGGTCTTTTCGTCGCCGACCATCTGGATGAAATACAAGCCGTTGGGCATACCTTCGAGCGAGATCTCCATCTTGTAGCCAGCTTTGTCGATACTGCGGACCAGACCGCCGAGGAGGTTGTAAATCTTCACTTCCTTCATTTCAACGGCGCTTTCCACGGTCAGCTTATCGTTGGCGGGGTTTGGGTACAGGTTGAATCCGGCGTTCATCTCATCCACGCTGGTCACTTCGATGGAAGTTAACACGGGTTCCGAGGTGCAGCTTTCGCCTTCATACACGTATTCAAGCATCAGCTCATAATAGTAGGTGCCTACTCCCACTTGATCGAAATAGGTGAAGTCCGGATTGCCTTCAGGGACCACGTCGATGAGAGGTTCGTAGTTCTCGCCATCGGAGGAGCGATACAGGTGGCAATAGACAGGCATGATGGCAGCCACTGAGGTCCATTTCAGCAGGACGCCGTATTCGTTTTCATTGGTGTAGACGTATTCCGCATCGAAGCCTTCGGCGGGATCGCAGGGCACGACGACGGCCTCTGTGGTGACGCAAGCGGCCTTACTGGGATCGGACGATTCACCGTTTGCGCAGTTGGAGAACACCGTATAGCAGTATTCCGTGTTGGATTCCAGGCCGGTGTCCTGGTAATTCAGTTCGGTGATGTTATCGGCAATCAAATTCCCGTCGCGGAAGAGGCCGTAGCTGACAGCGTTGGAGGTGGCCTGCCATGAGAGGTCGACGATGGTGCCCGCGACGCTGGCAGTCAAGCCAGAAGGAGTGTAGCAGGGAGGCAGGTTGAAGTTGGCCACCAGATGGCGATCGCCGGTCACGGTGAAGGTATATTCAGGAGTGTTGGCGACTGCCACGCCGTCCTCGCTCCAGCTGCGGAAGGAATACTCTCCCAAAGCGGTGGCTGTGACGGTGCAGGGAGTGCCGTAGTCGAAGGTGCCACCGCCCGTGACGGTGCCGCCTTCTTCCGGGTCAGCCGAAACGGTGATGGTACCCGGTTCAGGGTTGATGACGGTGATGTCGGCGACATAGGGTTGACGTTGCGGTTTGGTGACCACGATATGCAGATTGCCTGGTTGGTTGACGGGGGTGATGTTCACGTTCACAACGCCAGTGGCAGGCACGAGGGCGGCGCCCAGCAGTTGGTTATCCTTGGAGATACCCACGTATGAGCCTTCTTCAGCATACACGGTGAAGTAGGAGGCTCCCATCATGATGGAGTTGGTGTGGCTCACGGTGTTGGGGGTCGGATTCACGCGGTAGGGCATGATGGAGCCGTCGCCCAGCACATGATAGGCCTGCCAGTAGTAGGTGGGGTTGGAATGGGTCTGGTAGCCACCCGTATGAGCTTTACAAACAGCCAGGTTGCCAAGGAACACGATTGAGGAGACGGTGTTGTAGGTATCGTCCATCCAGATGCCGTCGTAGCAGCCTGTCGTCGACTCGGTGTTGGAAGGCACTGCGCCGCCGTGGGTATGGGTGGCGCCGAGGGCGAAGTAGTAGTCCTCATACCAATAGGTGCTGGGGCAGGATCCGATGTAGGAATAGGCCGCTTTGTTCTCCGCCCTGATCATTGTCTCGCCGAAGCAAGGCTGTCCATAGCCGAAGTTGGCTGCCAGGCAGCAGTTACCCATGGCCAGGAAGTATTTGCCGTTGTTGGTCAAAGCGTTGACATTGGAGTTGGAGAAAGAAGGACTCTGCCAGCTTGTCTCGTTTCCGTGGGCGGTATAGTTGACGAAGCCGACGCCCGTGTTCAGGTTGTTGTAGCATCCTGTGTATTGTCCTTGGGTGAGGTAGGTGTACACATTGTTGAACCCGTGGGCGGTATTATAATAATAGGTAGTGGCATAGTTGATGGTCGGTTGAGCCACCGTGGGGTTCCAGCCGTTGTCCCATCCGGCGATGAGCAGCACGTTGCTCAGATAGCTCGGGTCGGGCATGGTGTACTGTTCGTATTGCAATATCTTGTTGATGATATTGGAGAGTTGGGTGGTGTTTTCGGCTGACATGCGGCTATAGAACATATCCGGGAAGTAGTCGTTATCAACAGAGCCGTAGTAAAGGTCTGTCACCTTTTGTGAGTTCGAACCGGTGATGTTGGGCACCTGTGCCACGTCGCCCACCAGGATCAGGAAGGTCGGGGTGGCCCCGTTGTTGACGCCGGTGTTATACAGGTTCTGCACATAGCTACGGATGGCGTTGTAGTTCCCACCAGCCTGGGCGGTGGTGACCACATTCACGTCGAAGCCCTTTTGCACTTTCCAGTCGATCCAAGGCTGGAGTGTGCTGACATAGTTCTCAGGGGTGACGACGACCATGTGCACGGGATAGGCCATCAGGTCCGGATGGTCGTCATACACATCGAGGATCTGGCGGCTGTTGAAGAACTGTTTATAGACGATGTCGAAATAGGGGCTGTAGGTGTTGAGCAGCATGCGTTCCGTCTCAGCTTGGTCGGCGCCTTCGAACTCAACACTCACTTCGATGTCGTTGAACACGCGGAGGGTGTTGGAGGTGGCATCGTAGCTCAGCGGGTTTACCACCAGGGAGCCCACGCGGACGCCACGGAGGGTGCCTTGCACCTCGATGGAGGCGGCAGGGGCTGCTGACAGGCCACGGGTCTGGTACGCAGCTTCGTCGTAGATGAACTTCACATCCTCGAGGCTTTGGTCCTTACGTACGGAGGGCTGGTGCGGCAGGATGGTGTTGATGCCGTAGTCGGAGAGTTGGTAGTCGGTAGCCGAGAAACTCTTGATGCTCACCGTCGGGGTGGCGCCGAAGGGCACGGCCAGCAGCTGATGTGCGGCAGGCAGTTCGGGGGTGCCTATCTCGCCGGAGGGATAGCATCCTTCGAGGCTGATCTCGGAGAAGGTCCCTTTCTCTGTAGAAAGCTCCATACTCTCTATTGAGCCGAAGCTGAAAACAGCTTGGATTGTGGTGAAGTCACTTTTGGTGATGTCGGCTCTAGTCGTTGACCTGAGGCCGATGCGGCCGTTCTGCGCGAAGCCCATGAGGCAGCAGAAAAGCAAGGTGATAAGCAGGTATTTTTTCATATTTCTATAAGGTATAATCGGCACAAAGATAACGATTTACACCAATAATTAATGTTAAAAACAAAAAAAATCGATTTTTTTCTTGTATATCCAAAAAAAGTTGTACTTTTGCAGCGCAAAACAAGCAAGGGGGCATTAGCTCAGTTGGCTAGAGCGCTTGCATGGCATGCAAGAGGTCATCGGTTCGACTCCGTTATGCTCCACAAAATCGAAATAACCCGCTGATTTTCAGCGGGTTATCTTGTTTTCTAAGATAGCTGACCATGCGCCCATCTCCATCAAATTACTTCCGCAATGTCGCAACAATCTGCTGGGGTCTCTTCCTAACCGACCCCAAGAGGTCGTTTTGGGGCAGGGTGTGGCAGCTGGTCTCGAGGTTTACCTGGGAGTTGCCCCAGACTCTTGTGGGCTGGCTCTATACCCTAGGGAGGGCCCTTGTCGGACAGGTGGACCGTGTGGACAGATTCGGAGGTATTACTTTTGCGACGAAAGTCAAGGGACAAGGCTGCATGGGGGTGTCGCTCGGCACTTTTGTCAACCTTTGGGATGGTCACTGGCTACGCGACGGCAAAGAGGGGCTGGTACTCAGCAACCAGCTCTGCATGCACGAGTTTGGCCATACCGCCGACAGCCAACGGTTCGGTCCGTTCTATCTGTTGGTCATAGGATTGCCGAGCCTGATCAGCGCCATGGGCAAAGGCGACCACAGCACGTTTTGGACGGAGCTTCGAGCCAACAAGCACGCCAAGAAATATTTTTCCAAACGCTATGGGATGACGTGGAGCGAGTTTGGCTATCCCACAAAGAAGTTGTTGTCTTTAGCTTTGACCCTCTTGGTTTTCGGCTCCTGCCAAAAAACTCCTTCCGAGACCTGGAACATCATTTATACAAAACCTGCAAGTATCTGGGAGGAGTGCATTCCCCTTGGCAACGGTCACCTCGGCATGATGCCCGACGGCGGTGTCGATCAAGAGACCATCGTGCTGAACGACATCACTTTATGGTCGGGAGCGCCAAACGACGATAGCAACCCTTTAGCCTTACAGTCGCTGCCCGAAATCCAGCATTTGCTAATCGAAGGCAGAAACAACGAAGCCCAAGCCCTGATGTACGAGACCTTTGTCTGCGGTGGCGAAGGCTCTGGGCAAGGGCAAGGAGCTCATGTTCCATACGGCTGTTACCAGACTTTGGGCAACCTTACCATCGAATTCCAACATCCCTCTTCCGATAGCATAACCCATTACAAGCGAGAGCTTAGCCTCGACCGAGCCATCACTACAGTAAGTTACGACAAAGGCGACGACCATTACTTTCGCGAGGCTTTCATCTCACGAACCGACGATGTGGCGGTGCTTCGGCTGAAAGGGCCAGCAACCTTTTCCATTGGTTTGTCAAGGGAGAAAAACGCCACTGTTTTCAACGAAGACGATGGCCTTGTGATGTACGGACAGTTGGACAGTAATGTAGAAGGTGTTGAAGGGATGCGGTATTACGCCAAGGCTCAAGTCATCAAAGACTCTGATACGGAGTCTATGATTTTGTTTTGTGCCGCCACCGACTACCTTAGCGAAGACCCCGAACAGTATGTCAACGAACATCTGAAAGCCGCTGCCAGCAAAGGCTTTAAGCGGTTGCGTGAAGACCATTTGAGGACCTATGGCGAACTCTTCAACCGGGTTGAGCTTCAAATTGGCGAGCCCAAGTCTGAGGAGCTCACTTTGGATGAGCACTGGCGTGACTTTCTCGAGAACGACGACCCATGGCTACCAGTCTGTTACTTTCATTTCGGGCGTTATCTCTTGATCAGCTCCACGCGTGAGGACCTGTTGCCGCCCAACTTGCAAGGCCTTTGGGCCAACACCATCCAAACCCCTTGGAATGGCGATTATCATTTGAACATCAACGTGGAGATGAACCATTGGCCATGTGAGGTCTGCAACCTTTCCGAGTTGCATATCCCTCTGATTCGTTTTACCGAAAGGCTGGTCGAGTCGGGTGGTAAAACCGCCTTGTCGTTTTACGGCGCCCGTGGCTGGGTGGCCCATTCGATAAGCAATCTATGGCACTTCACCGCCCCTGGCGAGCATCCCTCGTGGGGTGCCACCAACACAGGTGGGGCTTGGCTGGCATTGCATGCATGGCAGCATTTTGAGTTCACCAACGACACGACTTTTTTGAAGGAGCATTACCCCATGATGCGGGAAGCGGCTCGGTTTTTCCTCGACGTGATGATTGAGGAGCCCGAGCACGGCTGGCTGGTGACGGCCCCCACTTCCTCTCCCGAGAACGCCTTTTACCTCGACGACAGCACAGCGGTCAGCGTGTGTTTAGGCAGCACGATGGACGTGCAGATCATCAGCGAGTTGTACGACGCCGTTTGCCAGTCGGCAGCAATTCTCGGTTGCGACGAGGTTTTCTCCGACAGCCTACACGAGGCAAGGTCGCATTTCCCGCCCATGCAGATCAGCGAAGACGGTTACCTGATGGAGTGGCTGAAAGACTACAAGGAGGTGGAGCCACGTCACCGTCATGTGTCGCATCTCTTCGGACTTTATCCTGGTGTCACTCTGGCTTGTGCCAACGATCCCCTATTGTTTGAAGCCTGCCGCCAGACCCTGCTCCGCCGTGGTGATGAGGGCACGGGGTGGTCACGGGCTTGGAAGATCTGTTTCTGGGCACGACTGGGCGATGGCGACCACGCCTATTTTCTTTTGAAGCAGTTGCTGCAGCCTGCCATCTTGGACGACGGCATCCATCGTGCTGGCACCTATCCCAACCTGTTTTGCGCCCATCCGCCTTTCCAGATCGATGGCAACTTCGGCGGCACTGCCGGCATCGCCGAGATGTTGCTTCAGAGCCATCATGGTCAGGTGGAGCTCCTCCCCGCTTTGCCTTCGGCATGGAAAGAAGGCCATTTCAAAGGCCTTTGCGCCCGTGGCGGTCAAGAAGTGGAATGCTGGTGGAAGGATGGGAAGGTTACAAAAAAAGCTGTAATTTTGCGCCATGATTAAAACCTCCATCACCAATCGCGAGATTTGGCGCATCGCCTACCCTATCATGTTGGGGAACCTCGCGCAGACTGTCATCACGTTTACCGACACTGCTTTTCTGGGACATTTGGGCACTATCGAGCTCAGCGCCTCCATGATGGCAGGACTGTTCTATTATGTGTTCACCACCTTGGCCATGGGCTTCGCCGTGGGCATCCAGATTTTCATAGCGAGGCGTTTCGGCGAAGGCAACCTGAAACAGATCGGCGTCATCTTCCAGCACGGAGCCCTCTTTGTGCTGCTGCTCGGCATCATGCTCTTCAGCATCCTGTTCTTCTTCAGCGAAGGGCTGATGCGCAACATCATCGACTCCGACGGCATCTACGCCGCCGCCATGCAATACCTCAAGTACCGTCAATTCGGTATCATCTTTGTGGTATTTAACTTTTTGTTCCGCTCGTTTTACGTGGGCATCAGCAACACCAAGGTCATCACCTACTCCACCATCCTCATGGCGGTGGTCAACATCTTCTTCGACTGGTGTCTGATCTTTGGCCACTGCGGCCTGCCCGAGATGGGCGTCGGCGGCGCGGCTCTGGCCTCATTATTGGCTGAGATCACAGCTTTTATCTTCTTCTGGATCTACACTTTCGTCACCATACCTCATGAAGAGTATGGCATGTTCCATTGGCACAAGCTTCAGCCTCAACTCATGGGCAACATCCTGAAGGTTGCCTTCCCCTGCATGATCCAGCGACTCTTCTCGTTCGGCGCCTGGTTTGCCTTCTTCATCCTCATCGAGAAGATGGGCGAGACCGCCATCGGCATCTCGTCGGTGGTCCGCAGTACCTATATGATTCTGATCATCCCGGGGTTTGCCTTTGCCGCCACCGCAAATACTTTGACGAGCCGCATCATCGGCGAGGGCAAGAGCGACGAGGTGATGTCCATGCTGTGGAAGGTAGTGAAGAACGGCGTGCTTTGCTCCGCGGTGCTGGTCGTCGTCACTGGCATCATCCCCGACCTCATCTTGAGGATCTACACCGACGACCTCAGTTTGGCTGCCGCTGCCGTCCCCTCCGTGTATGTGGTATGCGTGGCCACCTTGTTGGGCGCCATCGGCATGGTCTTCTTCGAAGCCGTCTCCGGAACGGGCAACACCACCGCCGCCATGGCCTTGGAGTTCGGGGTGCTCATCGCCTACATGTTTTACGTGTTCCTGATGTCAAAGACCCGTACCATCGCCCACGTGTGGACCGCGGAGTGGTTCTATAACATCGTCATGGGGTTCATCGCCTTCATGTACATCTGGAAGGCCGACTGGAGAAAAAAGAAGATTTGATCATCAAAAATGATTATATTTGCCTCGTAAAAACCTCATTATCATGAATTGGAACGAAGTCCCCGTCGATGAGTTGCTTGAAAAAATCAAGGACAAGACAAACCAGGAAAAGGAAACCATCATCAACGACTACCTCGTTGACAAATACAATTATCTGCTGACGGTGCCGCTGAAGGCACTCCCTCTGCTTCAGGAGCTGCTTGCCATCAAAGAGGCTTTTGCGGCCAAGAAGCGGAAAGGGTCGGAAGCATACGAGAATTATTCCAACGACTGCGTCTTCATCTATCTTTGGATGGCGAAGATCTACCTCAAGGAATATAATGACGAGGACGGATGCCGCGAGTTGTTGGAGAAAGCCCAAAAGCTCATCGTGACCTACACCGGAGAGTTTGTCGGGGAGCTTCGCGAGGACAATCTGAAAACCATCAGGGAACTCACTGAAAAGTTAGACCAACGTCATCAAGAGATAAAAATGGAAGACAACACCACCATGCCCAAACAGTTTGAGGAGTATCTGCAACTATTGGAAAAGAAACGCGTGTTTCAATCGACAATCAACGAGAATGTGGGGCACACCCGTCGCTACGGTTATCTGCTTACCGGCAACAGAGGAACAGGCAAGCGCACGGCGGCCAAGAAACTGTTTGAGGCGCTGAAGGCCATCGACCCCGAAGTGCAGTCATGGACGGAGGTCCCTGCCGCTCAGTTGTTCGAGCCAAGCAACGGCTTTGCCAGCATCAACGACACCATAAGCGAGAACCGCAACAGCTTGATTTACATCAGCGATGCCGAGGATCTGAGCATGAAGGGGCTGTTGTCACAGACTGGCATCGAGATATTGGCCACCAAGCTGAAGACCGAACCCACGGTGACGGTGGTGCTTTCGGGCCGGCGTGACGAGCTGACCCAGATCGTACACTCGTGCCAGGCTGCCAATGAGTTCTTCATCCACCGGTTCCATTTCGACGACTTCAAGCCTGAAGCGTTGACCGACATCGCTGTCAAGTACGCTGAGGAGCATGGCTACCGCTTCACTGAAGGCGCCTTGCACGATCTGTTGAACTACTTCAGTTACGAGTACAAGATGCGTGGCAGCGAGTTCGGCAACGTCCATTTTGTCCATCATGTCTTTGACGACCTCATCCTTCCTACCCTCATCCAGCGCATGGTAAAGGAAGGCGTTGTGGAAAGCGAGAAAGAGTCGGCCACCACCATCACCAGCGACGACATCCCGAAGGTGCGCCACCGTGACCCGAGAAAGGCCATCGAGCGCCTTGAGTCGCTCGTCGGACTGGAGAACATCAAACAGAGCATCATGGCCCACGCCAGTCTGGTCAACCTGAACAAACGTCGCATGGAGCTAGGGTTGTTCAACCAGTTGCCCCCGATGCACATGGTGTTCACCGGCAACCCCGGCACAGGCAAGACCACCGTGGCCGAGCTCATCGGCGAGATCTACTATGGCATGGGCGTGCTGTCGTCGGGACATCTCGTGGAGGTCGACCGTTCCAAGTTGGTGGGTCAGTATATCGGCGACACCGAGAAGAACACCCTCAACGCCATCAAGAGCGCTGCCGGTGGCGTGCTGTTCATCGACGAGGCCTACAACCTTTTCACCAACGAACCCGACCGCCGCGACTTCGGACTCCGTGTCATCGAGACCCTCCTCACCTATCTCAGCATGGAGAAGACCAACATGATCGTCATCCTTGCGGGATACACCATCGAGATGGAAAACCTACTGCAGTCGAACCCAGGCTTGAAGTCGAGGTTCTCCTACATCTTCCACTTCAACGACTACACACCGGAACAGCTGATGAAGATCGGAAGTTTCGTAATGAAGAAGGAGCAGTACGAGATCACCCCCGAGGCTGAAAAGAAGTTGACCCAGTATGTCATCAACGCATACAGCAACAAGGACGAACACTTCGGCAACGGACGTTTCATCACCCGACTGCTGACCACCAAGATCATTCCCAATGTCAGCGACCGTCTCTACAAGATGGATCCTTCGACCATCACGCAAAAGGACCTGGTGACCATCACCGAGGCCGACATCCCAGAGGTGGAAGAGCACCGCAAGATGCTGTCGTGGGACTCCGCCATCATCGACGACGCCTTGGAGCAGCTGAACGAATTGGCAGGTCTGGAGCACGTGAAGAAGGCTCTCGGAGAGTATGTGGTGATGCTGCGGGCCAACTACGTCAACAAGACCCCGATGACTGGAAGCCACATGACCTGGCATTTTTTGGGCAACACCGGCACTGGCAAGAGCACCGTGGCGGAGATCTTATGCCGCATCATGCAAGGCGCGGGGTTGATTCCGACCAACCACTTCACCATCTTGAACATCGAAGAGTTTGCCAACGCCAACAACCCGACGGCCATCATCGAGAAGTCGATGCTGAAAGCCACCGACGGCATGCTGTTCCTCGACCTCGACTCACCCAACTACACGAATTACAATGTCGATTTCCTGCAGTTCTGGATTGAGAACAAGCGCAAGGAGTTGAACATGAACGTCGCCGTAGTCATCGCCCGCACCAACGACGACAGCGATGCCGTGGCGCGCAACCTGGTGCAGCATGGCGTGGTGCCTTCGAACCACATCTTGGTGTTCGAGGACTTCAATACTTCTGAATTAATGGGGGTGTTCCTCTACCTTTTGAAGAAGCAATTCAGTCTCGACATCACCAACGAAGCCAAGGAGGTGATTGCCAAGTGCATCGACCAGCTGTACAAGAACCGTCAGAGTTTCGCCGTCAACGCACGCACTATGCAGCTGTTGGCCAGCACGGTGGCACAGGTCGCCCAGCTACGCATCTTCAAGGAAGAGAGCGCCGAGCGCAATCTGGTCATCAAGGCCGACACCGACCGGTTGGAATGGAGCGACGACTCGTTGCTCTATCGTCGCATCGGGTTCTAGGCCCAAAACAATTCCTCGGCGATGCCGTCGGCGAAAAGCATCTGTTCGTCGGTAAGATAAAGGGAGTCCCCTGTTCGGGAGAGGCGTTTTTGCGCTATTAATGGCTCCGCTTGACGCAAGCAGTAGTCGTAGAAGCGTTCGCCCATCTCACGTCGCATGTATTTCAAGTCGATGCCCCACATCGTGCGTAGGCGGAGCATGACGTATTCGTCGTATCGTTGCTCGGGAGATAACGTTTCTCTTTCAAACGGTTTTCCGTTTCCCTCGTTCCATTGTCGTGAGGTGCCATCGTAGGAATGTGCCGAGGGGCCCAAGCCGAGATAGGGAATGCCAAACCAGTAGCTGGTGTTGTGTCGCGACTGCATCTGAGGTTTGCAGAAGTTGGAGATCTCGTAATGGACAAAACCATGCTGTGCCATTTTTTGGCACAGTATCTCGTAGTCGCGCACGGCGTCCTCTTCGTTCACGGGAGCGGTTTTGCCTTGTTCGATTAGTTTGGTGAGGATGGAATTAGGTTCCAGGGTAAGGGCGTAGGCAGAGAGGTGTGGGACGTCCATCTCCAGAAAGAGGTCGAGGTTTCGGCTCCACTGGTCGGCATCGGAGGTGGGGAGGCCATAGATCAGGTCGAGGTTGATATTCTCGAAGCCTGCCTTTTTGGCGAGGCCTACGCACTCAAGGGCGTGTGCTGAGTTGTGTTTGCGGCTCAGGTATTGGAGGTCGTTGTCGAAGAAGCTCTGGATGCCGATGCTGAGGCGGTTTATGCCGAGTTGCCGAAGGCTCTCCAGGTATTCCAGGGAGAGGGTGTCGGGGTTTGCTTCGAGGGTGATTTCGGCTTGGGGGTCGATGTCGAAGGTCTCGTGGAGTTGGGTGATGATCGACTTGAGTTCGTCGATAGAGAGGATGGAGGGGGTGCCTCCTCCGAAATAGACGGTATGGACGGGCTCCCCGTGGAGATAGTCTTTACGTTGGACGATTTCCTGTTTCAATGATTCCAGGTAATCTCCCTTGCGTTTGAGCGAGGCCACGGAGTAGAAGCCGCAGTAGGCGCATTTGGATTTACAGAAAGGAACGTGTAGGTAGAGTCCGGCCATAACAAAAAAAGCCCCGCTTTTCGCGGGGCTTTTTCATTAAACAGTATTATTTCTCTTTCTTGCAGCAGCCGCAGATGCACTTGTAGCAGAGGCCGGCGAGGGCGGCACCGACGAGCGGGGCCACGATGAACAGCCACACCTGTCCCATGGCGCTCCAGGTAGGAACGTTGGAGAACAGGGCCACGCCGAGTGAACGGGCGGGGTTGACAGAAGTGTTGGTGAGCGGGATGCTGATGAGGTGGATGAGCACCAGGGTGAGACCGATGGCCAGACCGCCGAACTTGCCGTTGGCGTGGCAACCGTCGGTGACGCCGAGGATCACCATCAGGAACACGAAGGTCAGCAGGGCCTCAATCAAGAAGGCACCGCCAGTGGAGACTTTCAGATAACCGTCACCAGCAGCAGCGGCGAAGTCAGCGCCATAACCGTTAGCGGCAAACACACCAGTGGTTCCCAGACCAGCTGCATTCCAGATGCAGAGGAGCAGAGCGCCGGCGATGATACCACCGATGAACTGAGCCAGCCAATAGCAAAGCATCTCTTTCAAGGTCATACGGCCGTTGACAAACACGCCAAAGCTAACGGCAGGGTTCAGGTGAGCACCTGAGATGTGGCCGATGCCGTAGGCCATGGCAACCACGGTCAGACCGAAAGCGATAGCTACACCAAGGAAACCAACGTGGCCAAACAAAGCGGTACCGCAGCCACCGAAAACCAGAACGAATGTGCCGAACAATTCGGCGAAGAATTTGTTGCTCATTTTCATAGTAATACGATTTTAGTTAGTAATTAGTTGACAAATCAAACTGCAAACGTACAAAAAAAATCAAACAAATCAAATTCGACCTCAATTTTTTCCGTTTCACACAAAAGAATTTGAATTAAGGCCCCTCTATGCGTCACGAGTAGGAGTGAACACCACCCAGGAACATATTCACCCCGAAATAGGTAATCAACACGCTCAGGATGGCAAGGATACAATAGATATGGAAAAACAGCGGCTTTTGGAATGTCTTCCAAATCTTTCCGTGAAGTGGTGCGGCATAGACCAACAAGGTGATCAAAGCCCAGACTTCCTTGGGGTCCCACGCCCAGTAGTTGCCCCACGACACATTGGCCCACACCGCGCCGATGAAGATGCCGATGGCCAACAGGGCCACTGCGGGATAGAGCATCGTGGTACTTAGCGTCTTCAGCTTTTCGAGACGTTCGGTGTTTTTAGGCTTGACGACGGCGATGACACCCACCACCATGATGGCAAGCAACAAGGCGTAGGCCGTGACGATGGTGGAGATGTGAAGGCTGAAGAAAGGCGAGCGGAGGACTGGCAGCAAGGGATGGGTGAGCATCCTTATATAAAGGAATACAAGTAGGATGACGAGCACCGACAGCCACGACCAGGTGACCGCCTTCGGGGTGTTCTTTTGTTTGAATAGAAGCATTACCAAAGCCACGAACAACAAAGCGTAGCCCATGTAGGTGACGGTGATGCCCCAGGGGTCGCGGGCGACATCGAGGATGGAGTTCCCTTGTTCGTCGTAGTCGCTTTGGTAGAAGCGGTAATGGCGATGCTTCAGGATATGGTTCATCGAGATGACGATATCCTTCTGTTGTTCGCCATCGGTGAGTTGGAGGTAGCTAACATAGTCCTTGGGTCTGTTGCTGCCTTCATAAGTCTCTATTTCGAAGCGGTCCAGGGTCAGCGTGAAGGGCAGCTCCACGGGGTGGTTTTCGGTGGCGTTGCCTTCGTAGAAGGTCTGGATAGGTTTCCCTGGCTCAAGCATCATGCGTCCATGTTGACCGGTTAGCATGGTGAGCAATGCCCCCAGTAAAATCAACAGGATTGAGAGATGAAGAACACATACCGAAGGCCTTTTCCATGATCTTCCTTGGGCCAGCATCACCACCATGCCGATGGCCACCAACGCCCAAAGGGCGACAAACCACCAGGCGCCATAGACATGGCTTAGGGCATATTCCGAACCGTGCAACATCTCAATCACCGTACCGGTGGCCAAGACGGCCACCAGTACGATTACTAACACTGAAACTAAATGGCGGATGTTCTTCATCTCTGCAAAATTAAGCTTTTTTCCTTACTGCTTGCTTTTTTCTTCTATCAAATTGCCTCAATAAACTTCACAATGGCGTCGCGGTCTTCTTTGGGAAGCTCACGGAACTTCTCCACAGTACGGCGGGCGTCGCTTTCGGCGTTGCCGTGCCACATGATGGCCTCGATGACGGTGCGGGCGCGGCAGTCGTGCAGACGGTCGCTGGCGCCGGTGCAGATGGCGGAGAGTCCCCTACCCCACAGCGGCGTGGTGCGGCACCAGCCCGTACGGATGTCGTTCTCCATGTGAAGCTTGTGTTGGATGTAGTCGCTATAAGGCCATATCTTCTGGTTGGGATAACGAGGCAGACGTGAATCGCTGTCGGCAAAGAAGCCGGCAGGATCGGTGAAGTCGTCGTCGCCTGTCTGCCATGAAGGACGGTGGCAGTAGGCGCAGCCGATCTCACGGAACAGCTTGCGGCCACGTTGCACCTCCTCGTTGCCGAGGTCACGGGCAGCGGGAACGGCCAGGCCGCGGTGCCACACCATGAAGTCGGAGTACTCCTCGGCGCTCATCTCGGGCTCCTTAAGCTCGTCGGGGATGTTGGCCATCATCAGGTAGTTGTAGATGTCGGTCTCCACATCGCCAGTGAGGTTATACTGTGGGAAGTAGTTGTAGAACTCCGCTTGCACATCGGGGTCTTGGGAGGCCTTGGTGGCGTAGGCTGCGGTCATGTAATGTCCCATCTTGGTGGGGTGCGTCACGTTGGTGATGTTCCAGATGGCATTGGCGCCCGGAGCGTCCTGCAGGGGACCACGGGTGAGGGCGTAGGTGTAACGTTTGGGGTGGTTGGTGTTGCCATACAATCCAGTAGGTGCCCAGTCGTTGCCAGCCCACATGGCCGGGTTCAGACCGTTTGGCATGTAGTTGTCGTCGTATTCCTTTTGATATTGTGCTTTTAAGGAATCATCAGGGATGGCGTCGATGAGGCCGGTGCCATAGATGCCGATGGTGGATTCGAGGCGGCACACGAAGTCGCTGTAGGGAATCGGGTTGCCACCCACTTCGAGCGGCACGTAGAAGGCGTCTTCAGGAATATAGACCTCGGGGTAGATCAAGCTGTAGCGTTCGCCGTCGGGGAACTGGTTGCCCCATTCGTCGGTATAGCCGAGCCAGTTGATCTGGATCTTGTCTTCGTCGAGCGGAGCCTTGAACGGTGCCACAGCCTTGGTTTGCGGCATGCCCGTGTAGGAGCTGAGATAGGTGTCGTTACGGTCGGTGAAGACCAGCAGGTAGCCGTTGCCCCATTCATCGGCACGGTAGCGGTTCATGCGTTTGCCATGACCATAGCCGGGGTGGCAGGCGATGCAGCTGCTGCGGATATAGAGTGGCCCGAGGCCGTCGAAAGGCTCATTGTTTTGGGTGTAGGTGCGTTCAAAGAAATACTCGCCATATTTGAATGCGGTAGTCAGGCCTGCTTGTTCCACAGCGGGCGTGGGGTCTTCGTAAGCGGTTTGCGTTGTGTTGAAAGTAGTGCCCAATTCGCCGCCGGCATAGGTCTCCTCAAGTACCTGAGGGTCGGTGGGGATGGGTTCCTTGCCGCCGCAGGAAGCCATGGCTAATGCCAGAAGGCCGCCGGCGAATAAAAAACCGAAAGATTTTGATTTGTTCATAATAGACTATACTTTTATTTATTTTTTATCAATATTTGACAATTCTTCCTTCACTTCAGCCATCACGTCGGAGAGTTCCTGGCAGGCTTCCATGGCGGCGCCGGCGGTAGCGTCGGCGTAGTAAAGCACGAAGGGGGCTTTCATGGCGTTGATCTTCTCCAGGGCGTTGTTGATGGCGTTGACCACGCGGGTGTCGAGTTCGGTGTTGTTGTCGGCCAGGTAGGCATGCAGTGAGCGGTCTTCGTCGCGGCTGGTGACGATGCCACCCATGTAGGCGTTTTGGACACTGATGATATTGTCGTAGAAATCGACGATGGATTTTTGGCTGTAAGGTGATTCCACATAATGCGGATCCTCGCCCGTGTGGGGTTTGCCGATCTTGGAGGTGCCCACCTCATCGGCGATGTCGATGCAGCCGTCGGCGATGGCTTGGAGGGCGTTGGTGAAGGTGGCGTAGGTGCTGCCCGCTTGACCAGCGAGGATCATGTTGGATCCGTAGGAGTTGTTTCCACCGTTGACGGTGGTGTTAAGTTCCAGCTCTTCCATCAGGGCGGCATGATCGGCAGGAGCGTTTTCGTTCCAGCTCACCTCTAATTGGAAGCAGCGGTTACGGAGGTCGCGCGACACGGCCACCACGTAGGTCATCATGTCATCGTTCACCTCGTTCACGTCGCGGGGTTGACCGTCACGGAACAGGATGTACTCGATGCCGTGGAAGCCCAGCAGGGCGTTGCCGAGTTGTTCGCCGGCCACGGTACCATCTTCGTCGCCAGCCAGCATCTCGATCATGTTGGGGCTTGCCATCAGGTTGTTGAAGGCGTCTTCATCGAGGGGCCATGAGTCGATGTGCGGGTCGATGCCGAAGTCGGAGGCGGCACCATACAGGAAGGCCTCGCTCATCTCCCACCATTTGCGGGCTTCGAGGAAGCTCACGGTAGCTTGGTTGAGGTTGCTTTGGGTTTTGTTTTCCTTTAAGGCATTCAGGTTGTCCACCAGGTTTTGTGCCTCCTCGGCCAGTTTACCGTAGGTGGGATACACGGTCTGGTTGAGGTACTGCTTGACGATGGCTTCTTTGGTTTCTTTGTTTTTTTCTTCAATGACTTGGTCTTTGCCGCAGGAGTTGAAACCTAGGGCAAACAGGGCTGATACTGCGATCAGTGCCAGGGTTTTCGTTGTTTTGTTCATGGGTAATATTAGTTTAGTTGTTAGAATTCACATCATCTGAATATTCACGATGCAAAATTCCGATTTCCTGGCCTGCGATGGAATCACCAAAAATGATGATTTGAGGGGGTGATGGTTAGCTGAAAATGGGGATTTAATTCTGTCTGAATCCAATGCTTGATTGGTTTTCTGCCGTATTTGGGTAATCGAAGGAGGGCACTTTTGCAAGGCTTGCAGACAATTATTCTATTTAGAGATCCCGTTAACGTTTAGCATTTCCAATTGGTCAGCAGCTTGCTGACCTTTTTCGTCAGCAGGTTGCTGACGAATTACAACACCTAATTCGTCAACAGCTTGTTGACGATTTGATTTTGATAATTGGCCAACGAGTCGTTGGCCTATTTCAACTTTTTTCTGGAAAACCTTGCGGGTCATGAAAAAAGATGTTTATCTTTGCAGTGTCAATCATGATTGGCTATCCGGGCAGAATCCCGAGAGGGCAAGACTTTATCGACACTACCCAATTTAAAGAAAGCCTCCAACGAGGCTTTTTTTATTACCGCAGATAACGCTTCATGAACATCTTTATAAACGATTTGCTCTCAACAAAGCGTCTCGAAATAGACAAGGGTTTATTCCCTTTCATTATCAACACCTCTCGCGCCTCCTTGTTCGCCTCAAAATAAAATTGAATGTCTTTGGCAAGCAACCGAGGATCATAGGTGCCTCGAATAAATAGCAAGACATCGTTTGTCTGACCAATTGATTCTAACAACCGAGTACCAGCAGAAGCCTTCCCTGTTATGGTTTTCAATTCGAACAGTTTATAAACTCCCTTGCGTACAAATATGAAGTCGGCAGTACGGTATCTCTTGGGATTTGGAAGAATGTATACTCTGTAACCATGTGTTACAGCTTTCATCGCCGCAGCGATCAGATTGGAGTAATCCTCGCTTGCTTCTCCGCCAACGGTTAATATATTTGGCTCATCCTCAAGTGGATGAAACTCCGCTCGAGAAGTCACCGTCTTTAACTGAGCGATGAAGTTAGCACCTGACAGTTCATAAAGCTTATATATTTCCTCTGCAAGACCGTTCATAAGAACGGCAAATATACATAATAATTACGTATTTTTCAGTTTATTAATAAAATATATTTTTTTTAAATATTTTTGAAACTGAAAACCAGAAATTTAGGCATAAAAAAAACCGCAGTCTACATTACCTCATCGTGATTTGGAATGTGTACGGTTTAGGATGTTATCTGAAAAACCCACTATACGCCACGCCGATGCTGAAACTCGGCTCATCGTTGTACTGCTCTTTGAGGAAGCGTTTGGAGTACTCGGCCTTGATGACGATCTGGTCAGTGGGATAGTAATTCAAGCCGAAGGTCATCACGTGACGGTCGGTCCACTGGTAATCGGTGAGGGTCAAAGCGGAGGGGATGTAGCTGTCGTAGTAGTCGTAGCGGCCAAAGACATAGAGCTTTTGGTCATCAACCGCGTTCATGGGATGGAAGATATCGTAAGCGGCTTCACCGCCGTAGGCGATGGCCTTCTCCCCTACCTGGGAACGCGGATAAGGCGAGAAACTCTGGTGGTTCTGGTTCTTGTTCCACGACGAAATGAGATTGGCCTCGCTGAGGTAACCGTAGTCGAAATTGCCTCGAAGCACCAAGCCGTTGGCCTTGTAGTCGAACTCAGCCGTGCCAATGACCACGGTGCCCTTCACGTCTTTATAAGGGCTGGTCTCAGAGAACTCGTTGGTAACGATATCGTTGTTGAAACAGTTGCCGATGTAACCGCTCACGCCGAGATGCAGGTTTTTCACCGAATAGTTGTCGATGCGCAACACCCCTGCCAGATGGTTGGCCACACGGAACTCGTAGGCCGAGGCGGAGCCGTTTTTCACCCAGTTGGCGTTGTTGAACATGTTGGAGTTCAAGGCGGGAATCACCATGGCTTCGTAACGCCAGCTGCCGAGCTTGCCCCAGAGGCTGATGCCCGTCTCATGCCAGGTGCAAGGCAGGATGTTGAACTCGCCTTCGGGACGGTAGCAGGTGAAGAACTCCGTAGGCATGTGGGCTTTGTTGGTCTGTCCGACAGGCACCACAAGGTGTCCCATGCGGATGTTGAAGCCTTTGCCGAACGACTTCTGAATCCAGAACTGCTCGAGGGCGACTTCGCCGCCACGCTCGATCTCATGTTCGAACTCGCCAGTCTCCTCGGCTTCAATCTCCACGGCGACTTCGTTGCCGCCATGTTCAAACTCGATTTCCGAACCCATGGTCCAGCCTTTGCCAAAGTCATAACCCAGGTTGATGACCACATGGGGCAGGTCGAGACGGCCATGGCTCTTGGCGTCTTTATATGACTCCGCATGGGAGTAACGGTACATGTTGTCGCTATAGAAATTCCGGGTATAGACCGCCTCGCCGTAGCCGCCGATGGTCAGACGATGTTGTTTCGTAATGGTGTCTTGGGCCTGCAAGGGATTCAGCAACAGGGCCAGTCCCAGCAAAAAGCCACTTGTTATCAATTTTGTTTTCATCTTGTCTCTTCAATAATTTACGCTGCAAAATTCCGTTTTCTATCCTTATTGAATCATCACCAATCATGATGGTTTTTGCCGCGACAAATAGCCATAAATAATGATAAGAGGCAGGCCTTTTACACCCTACTTTTGTACTCAAAAGAAAACCTATGCAAACAGTTAAAAACGGTTTTTTATTATCTTTGCCTCATCGAACAACGAACCCTCCCGTCATGTCAAAAAAGAAAGTTCATTTGTTTAAAGAGACAAAGCTCGCCGAATTGATTGCTGGCGACAGAAAGCTCTTGCAGTTGTTGCCCCGTTTTGGCATTGGACTGGGCTTTGGCGACCGCAGCATTGAAGAGGTATGCCGCATGAACAACGTCAGCGCCGACCTCTTCCTCATCCTTTGCGAGATTTATGTCGACAGTAGCTTCAAGCCTGATCCAGATGAGCTGAAACGCATCGACATGAGCGGACTCCTGCCTTATCTCAGGGCTTCGCACCAGTATTACCTCGACGAGCGATTCCCTCATCTTGAGGAACACTTGCAGCGCATCATCGAGGCCTGCGGACCCAAATACGGCCCCATGCTCAGCCATTTCTATGAAGAATACAAGAAAGAAGTGATGCGGCATATCAAGTTCTACGAAGAAGAAGTGGTATTTCCATATATAGAGGCGTTGCTTAAAGGACAACGAACGGATTCCTATAGGATTGACGAGTTCGAGCATAACCACACCAACATTCAGGATGTGCTCGACGACATGATGAACATCCTTTTGAAATATCTTCCAGGCGACATCCTTCCCAAGGAGCGTATTGAAATCTCTTTGGATATCATGGAGTTGAGCGACGACCTCAACCGCCACTCGGTCATCGAGGACCACATCCTCATCCCTTACGTTGAATCGCTCGAAAACGCACTGCCATGAGAAACCGTGTCATCATCTGCGAAGCCTCCGAGATCATCGCCAACGGGCTGGCCGAAGTCATCGACAGCATGGCCCAGTTCGACGTGGTCGCGCGCATTGAGAGTCCCGAGCATCTCAACGAAAAAATCACCGCCTCTGATGCCAATCTTGCAATCATCAACCCTTTGTTGCTTGGCTATCAAAACAAGGAGTTCGTCAACCAACTTGGGAAAGAGTTCCCGAACCTGGCCATCATCGCTTTGGAGACTTCATATCTCGACCACTCCATTCTCTCGCCTTACAGTGGGGTGATTGAAATCACCGACACCCGTTCGAAGATCATCAGCAAGATGAACGAATTCTCACAAAGCGAGGCCACGAAAAAAGACGACGTGGAGCTCTCGAAACGTGAGGTCGACGTCTTGGTGGCCGTTGCCAAAGGCATGATGAACAAGGAGATCGCCGATCTGATGAACATCTCCATCCACACGGTCATCTCGCACCGCAAGAACATCACCCGAAAGACCGGCATCAAATCCGTTTCGGGTCTTACCGTCTATGCTTTGCTGAACAACCTGATCGACGAGAGTGATTTGCTTTAAAGCAAGGAAAATGACAAGTAAGACAGTCTATCCGTTAACTCATCGAAGGGATAAAGCCCGTCGTTATTGGCGTTCAGGCCTTTGAGGCGGATGGGGTAAATCATAGGCGGATTGTCCAAATCCAGCAGCGTCATATTGCGCAGCTGTTCGGTGCTTTGGTAAACAAGGTTGAGTGCCACGTAGGGCTTTCCTTTGGCATCCACCCATTTTTCAATAACCAGTTTGCAACCAATGGGGGTCTTTTTCTCGATGGTCCCGGGCAAGCTGTATTCTTCCGCCTCCAACGAGGCCAGCACGCTGCCAATATTGGAGTCGTGGCCGCAGAGAAAGGTGAACTTCCTTGAGTCGTTTTGCAGTTCCTCAAGCATCGTCCGTAGTAACGGCCGAGCTACCTGACGGGCCACCACTGGGGCCGTGAACAGCACATCGCCGTACCAGTCCTTAATGGCCGAGATGCTTTCCCAATCTTTCCATGTCAGCACATGGCCAAAAGCAGCCTTCACGGCATCGGGTTCCTCGTAATATTGCAGAACCAGTGCATCGGCGGCCTGGCAAGCGAGGCGCATGGAGCCGCCCATGCCCGGCTCGCGGTATTTGACGAGATACACATGGGCATCGTCGGTGCGGAAATGGCAGGTGTCGCCTTCAAGGCAGGCCTTGCTTTGGTTCATGTCGAGCACCCGCTCCAACACCTTGTAATTTTCAGCCATCTTCTCCCCTATTCCAAGCATTCCTTTCTCTCCGCCCATCGCTATAATCTGCTGTTGGGCAAGGATTTTGAAGGCCTCGTTGTCGTCGGTAATCTGCGGGGCGAACACCGAATCCATCTTGCCCAATGGGCAATGGTGCTCAATGCGGACATTGGCCACCGGTAGCATCCCCGAGGAGAAATACTGAGCCGTGGCGATGGTGCGCTGCAGGGAGTTGGCATAGAAGCGCATGGTACCCTCGGCGGGGATTTCGTTTTCCTGCATCAGTCCCTCGCTGACGAGCCATTTGCGGAAGTATTGACCCATCATGGTCTCCAGAGCGCCGCCACGTAGCGATAGCTCGCTGGGAGCCGACGACCATTGGTACCATTCATGGGGCGTGATGCGCTGCAGGGTCGAACGTCTCCCCGAAAGCGGTGAGCGTATGTTGTAGCGGCTCAGCACCACGACTTGTTTCAGCGTGTAACGTTCCTTGAAATCGTTAGGTCGGTCGACTTGTGCGGAGCCTGAAAGTGTCACGCCCAACAGAAGAAAAAGAAGAAGTATCTTAGATGCTTTGAACATATACTATTGATTTCCCGCAAAGGTATGATTTTTTAGCGAACTCCCATATCCTTATGAATCATTCCTTTTTGTATCTTTGCCGCCGGATTCGGGTTCTTCAGATGAAGATTAATAGGGAATCCTGTGAAAATCAGGAGCTATGCCCGTAGCTGTAAGTTCAGCAATGGTCCGCTGCATCATGTCACTGATATTCGTTATCGGGAAGACGCCGCGGATTTGAACAAGCCAGAAGACCTGCCCGACTCCATGTATAACAACTTTCGGGAACAAGAGTTTGTAAGCATGAAGAAACAGTATCAAGCAGTTACGGCTGAGGAAGCCGTCAAAGTCATCAAGTCGGGCGACCATGTGCACATCAGCTCGGTCTCCAATGTGCCCCAATGTTTAGTGAAAGCCCTGTGCGACCGTGGCCGTGCGGGTGAACTGAAAAACGTTTACATCCACCACCTTCACACCGAAGGTGCCGCTCCTTACGTCAACCCTGAGTTCGAGGGCATCTTCCAGCACAACGCCTTCTTTGTGGGCGCCAACGTGCGCGAGAGCGTGCAGAAAGGCCTGGCGGATTACATCCCCGTCTTCCTCGGGGAGACCTCGAAGCTCTATCGTGAGCGTTACATCAAATGCAACGTGGCGATGATCCAGGTCTGTCCTCCTGACAAATTCGGATACGTGTCGTTAGGTTCGTCTGTAGATGCCACCCTGGCCGCCATGGAGAACGCCGAGTTCGTCATCGCCGTGGTCAACAAGCACGTGCCTCGCACCTTCGGCGACGCGCTGGTCCATATCAGCAGGATTAATGTCTTTGTCGAAGACGACTCTCCCCTGCTCACGGTAGACATGCCTGAGCCCAACGAGGTGGAGAAGACCATCGGGCGCTATTGTGCCGAGCTCATTGAAGACGGCGCTTGCCTCCAGATGGGCATCGGCAGCATACCGAACGCCATCTTATCCTGTCTGCATAACCATAAGGACATCGGCATCCACACCGAGATGTTCTCCGACGGCATCCTGCCTTTGGTGAAAAAAGGTATCATCACTGGCAACAAGAAGAAGCTCGACAAAGGCAAGATTGTCTCGACCTTTGTGATGGGCTCGCAAAAGATTTATAATTTCATTGACGGCAACCACGAGGTGCTGCTGAAGGATGTGGAATACACCAACGACCCTTTCATCATCGCGCAGCAGCCCAAGATGACCTCCATCAACTCAGGCATCCAGATTGACCTGTCGGGCCAGGTATGCGCCGACTCGTTGGGGGAACGCATCTATTCAGGCGTGGGAGGCCAGATTGACTATGTGTACGGCGCATCCCGTTCCAAAGGAGGAAAGGCCATCATCGCCATGCCCTCCACCACGCGTAAAGGCATCAACAAGATCGTGCCCACCTTGGATTTGGGCTCGGGCGCTGTCACCACCCGCAACCACATCCACTGGTTCATCACCGAATATGGTGCCGTGAACCTCTATGGGCGCTCGCTTCAGGAGAGGGCCAAGCTCATTATCTCAGTAGCCCACCCCCAGTTCCAGGAGATGCTCGACGAAGCCGCCTTCAAGCGGTTCGGGTCGCACTTTCACTACCTTTGGAGCCAGGTGTGACGGAAAACGGAAAACGGAAAACGGAAAACGGAAAGTTTTATGTTTGGGAAAATTGATTTTGTAGAGATTTTTAGCTCTTTCATTGTGATGGCGGCCATCATCGATATCTTTGGGTCGATTCCCATCTTTGTGAGCATGAAAGAGCAGAACAAGGTAATCAAGGCAGGCCAAGCCTGTCTGACGGCATTAGCCTTGTTTTTGGCTTTCTTCTTCGCTGGCGACGCTTTGTTGAAGCTCTTCGGCATCGACACTGCCTCATTCGCCGTGACCGGCTCGTTTGTGCTGTTCATCCTCGCCGTGGAGATGATTCTCGGTCGCGAGATCATCAAGAACGACGGAGGCAAAAGCGGTGCCAGCATCGTGCCCATCGCCTTCCCGCTGATTGCCGGTCCCGGTGCGCTGACCGCCTTGCTGTCGTTGCGTGCCGACTATGCCGTAATCAACATCCTCATCGGGCTGCTGCTCAACATCCTGTTGGATTACATCGTCATCAGCCAACTCGACCGTATCCAGAAACTTCTGGGTGAAAACCTGATCTTCATCCTTCGTAAGTTCTTTGGAGTCATTCTTTTGGCAATTGCAGTCAATATGTTTGTTAACAATATTTCAGTCATCATTTCACAAGTACCCCATATCCATTAATTCATGAAAAAGTTTTTATTAATAGCTTTGTCGCTTCTGGTAGCGACGTTCGCCAACGCCCAACTGTCGGGCACCTACACCATCAACAGCAACGCCTCACAAAACCCCGATTACACCACATTCAGTGCGGCGGCCTCTGCCTTATCGGCAGGCGTGAACGGCCAAGTCGTCTTCGAGGTGGCCCCAGGAACCTACGAGGAATACGTCAACTTGGGCAGCATCAACGGTGCGTCTGAGACCAACCGCATCATCTTCAGGGGCATGGGCGGCACCAACCTCGACGTCACCCTCACCAGCAACGCCGGTTACACCGACAACAGCACCGTGAAACTCACCTCCACCAGCTATGTGACCTTCGAGAACATGACCCTCACCACCACCTCGGCCAACAAAGCCAAAGTGGTGACCTTGACCAACGGCACCGCTGGGTTGCATTTCAACAACGTGCGTTTTGTGGGTCGCGTCTCCACTGGCAACAACGACGGCGATGCCAACATCGTCTACATGGCCTCGGGCGACTGGGCCGATGCCAACAACGAGTTCACCGGCTGCGAATTCGTGAATGGATTCATCGCCCTGTACTACCAAGGACATAACATCTATCAGTACAACGACGGTCTTCTGGTCGAGAACTGCACCTTCACCAACCAAAGCAGCAAGTCCATCTACATCACCTTCACCGACCACGTGACGGTGCGGGGCAACCTCATTAATAGCGACTACGACGAGAAGAGCGACTACAACGCCATCGACGTGTATCGCTGCCGTTACGGCTGCCTCTTCGAGAACAACGTGATGAACGTGACACGCACCAGCAACTACACCAACGTGTTCAGGATGCGTCCCGTGGTAGGCTCCGAGGCCGAGCCCGTCATCATCCGGAACAACATCATCAACCTGCAATGCAGCGCCAACAGCAGCTATTGCTGCGACTTCGACTACGACGACAGCAATTACATCTATTTCGCCAACAACACCCTGCGATGCACCGGTACGGGCAGCGTGGGCAGCATCTTCATCGAAGACGACTGGTCCAACCTCTACTTGTACAACAACCTCATCGTCAACGAGACTCCAGGCTATGTGTTCCGTTTCCAGAACAACTCGACCGACCGTTTCTGCGACTACAACCGCATCGCTTTCACGGGGAGCAATTTCGCCAGGATGGGTAGCAACGACTATCCCACGATGGCCGACTGGACCACAGCCACCGGCTTCGATGCCCATTCGGCGCTCTGCACGCCGCAGTTCGTGGGCGGCAACGACCTGCACATCACCGATGCCACTGGTCTGACGGTGGCCAACCCGCTCTCATACGTACCCACCGACATCGACGGTGACACCCGCAGCAACACCCCTTGTGCCGGCGCCGACGAGTACGCCTCGGGAGTCAACCTGCCCCCTGTGGTGGCCAACCCCATTGCTAACATCGTCTTCGAGACCTATCCCGCCAGCCAGACCGTCGACCTGAACAACACCTTCAACGACCCCGACGACCCCAACGAGAACATCGTCATCACCGTGGTCTCCAACAGCAACACCGCCCTCGTGAGCACATCACTGAACAACAGGACGTTGACGGTGACACGCCTTGCAAGTACCGGAGGCAATGCCCTCATCACCCTTCAGGCCGAGAGCAATGGACAGTCGGTGCAGACCTCGTTCACCGTGGAATGCGTCGCCGAGGACCTGCCGCCTGTGGTGGCCAACCAATTGGCTCCAATCAACTTCACCGATTATCCGCAGACCCTGAGCTTCGACCTCAGCAACACTTTCGATGACCCCGACAACAACAACGAGTTCATTGAGATCACTGTTAACACTTGTCCCTCGCAGATCTCGGCATTCATCAATGATGACGATTTGCTCACCGTGAGCCGCACCACCCCCGATGCCTTCAGCAACCAAGCTTTGGTGATCCGCGCCACGAGCAACGGCAAGCATGTCGACATGATGGTCAACGTATCGGGTGCGGCGATTGTCATCACCATCAACGCCGCCACCTTCGAGGATGTGGCACTGAACTCGCAAGGCATCTGGCAAGGCGAGGAAGGCGAGAATGAGATGTTCAGCGGCGGCTGGCTCTTCACCAACTATTACTCGAGCTATTTCTGGGGTGGTTTCACCGCTTCGAACCACACCGACCTGAACCAAAGCGGTTTGAACGCCCAATACACCTCAGCCGCAGGAACGGGTTATGATGGTTCGACACAGTATGCGGTGGCTTACACCTACGGTTCCCAGACCGATGTCTACGCCTCCGATGGAAGCGCCCAGACCGTCACCGGATGCTATGTCACCAACAACCTTTGGGCTTACCAGAACATGCTCTACGGTGATGCCACCGCCACAGCTTTTGGAGGTCCCTCCGGCAACGACCCCGACTGGTTCAAGCTTACCGCTACCGGCAAGAACGCCAATGGTCAGACCGTAGGCACGACGGAGTTTTATCTGGCAGATTACCGGTTCAGCAACAACAACGAGGACTATGTCTTGAACACTTGGGAATGGTTCGACCTCAGCGTTTTGGGCGAGGTGGCCTCTATCAGCTTCAGTCTCTCTTCATCGAAAAACGACAGTTATGGTATGGTCACCCCGGCTTATTTCTGCATGGATGACTTCAATGGTGTCGCTCCCGAGGTCCCGGACCTCCCGCCTTATATCGCCAATCCCGTGGAGGACATCGTCATGAACGTATTCCCGATGACTGTTGAGGTCAACCTCGAAGGCGTTGCCACCGACCCTGACGACGACGATGACCAGATCACCTATGCTTTGGTCTCCAACTCCAACACCACCGACCTGTCGGCTCAAGTCAACGGCAAGGTCCTGAAGTTGGAAAGAGTCGAGAACACCCAAGCCGAGGCCGACCTCGTAATGAGAGCTACCAGTGACGGTCAGACCGTCGATTTCAACGTCCACGTGGTTTTGAATGAATACGTCGGAGTGGAAGAGAAACAGATGAGTGTCGACGTCTATCCCAATCCTTGCGAGGGGATGCTCCACTTATCCACAAGTAACGCTGAATCTTTTGAGTATAGCATTTATGACTTGACCGGACAAATCGTTGTCAATGGTCGTTCCCAAGGTCGTGAAACCGTTGTCGACATGAGCCATTTCCCAGCGGGAGTCTATTTCATTTCGGTCATTCAGGAAGGAAACCGATTCTATAACAAACTGATTTTAAACTAATTATAAAATCGAATTAAAAAAAACTGAAAAAAACCGTTGTCAAAATAAAAAAAGGTTGTACTTTTGCAGTCGCAAACGATGCTTCCGTAGCTCAGTTGGTAGAGCACCTGACTCTTAATCAGGGTGTCCAGGGTTCGACCCCCTGCGGGAGTACAACCAAAAAGCCGCTCGAACAAAAGCGGCTTTTTTTGTCATTTAACCCATGCTATTCCGTCTCGACGATAACGACTATGCCTTCCCCTCGGCGGAACTGGCCGAGAACGATGGGTTGTTGGCCATCGGGGGTGACCTCTCCCCGATGCGGTTGCTCAACGCATACGCCAACGGCATCTTCCCGTGGTTCAGCGAAGGCGAGCCGATACTTTGGTGGTCGCTCGACCCTAGGCTCGTCATTCGTCCTGGCGAGATGAAGGTGAGCAAGTCGCTGAGACATACGCTGAATTCAGGAAAGTTCGAGGTCCGCATCGACACCAACTTCCGTGAGGTGATGCTTCATTGCGCCGAGACACCACGCGAGGGACAGGACGGCACCTGGATCCTCGACGAGATGGTGGAGGCCTACTGTAGGTTGCATGAACTGGGGTTCGCGCATTCTTTTGAGACCTACCTCGACGGCAAACTGGTGGGTGGGCTTTATGGGGTATCCATCGGCAAGGCCTTCTTCGGCGAGTCGATGTTCCACACGGTGAGCGACGCCTCCAAGGTGGCTTTCTATCATCTGCATCAGTTCCTTAAAAGTCACGACTTCAAACTCATCGACTGTCAGCAGGAGACGCCACATCTCAAAAGCCTGGGAGCATACGCTATTCCGAGGCACGATTTCCTGGTGGAGCTTGAGGAATTGGTGGTGGAGCCTTCGATGGTGGGAAACTGGCGTTTTTCCCTTGCAGATTTATAAAATATTTTTAAATTTGCATTTCTTAACTTTTGCTTGCTACGAGCAATACAAAAATTATTATATGAACAACTACAGCAACATTCCACCAAGCAAAAAGAGCTTGATGAACAACATTATCAACCTCATGATCATCGCCTGTGTCGATGGCAAGGTCAGCGAGGAAGAGCAGAGCCTCATCAACCAGATCGCCCAGTCGTACGGTCTATCGGAAGAGGAATTCGCACAATGCGGCCAGAAATGCAACGAGTGTCTCCAGAGCAACCAGTTCCCGATCGAAGTGCCCGAATCGGACGACGCCAAAGTCGGATTCATCAGGAATCTGGTCGCCACGATGATGATCGACGGCAACATCAGCGACGAGGAGAGGCAGTTGATCGAGGCCATCGCCGAAAGGTTCGGCTTCAAGGCCAAGGAAGTCGTCGACTACCTGATAAAATCCATCAACGAGGAGATCCAGAAACCTGAGGAGATCCAGGAACCCGGGGAGAAAACGTCAATAGCAGAGCGCATCCAACAAGGCAAGGCCGCCTTGCTGAGGAACGACGTCGCCACGGCTTTCGACCATCTGATGGAAGCCGCCTTGGCCGACAAGGAAGGATTCATCCTCCTCCTCGAGCTTCTCTCCGTCGAGAAACGCCTGTACCAGCTCACCTTACAACAAGTGGAAAAGATGAAGGCCTTGGCCGAAAAAGGCTATGTCGTGGCCCAATATGCCTTGGGACGCTACCATCAGGTCAGACGGCCCGAGAAAGACTCTGTCGACACTGCCCTAACGCTGTTCAACAACGCAGCCAAGGCCGGCTTGCCCGACGCCATGGCAGCACGCGCCCTCATGATGATCAGAGGCTTGCTGGGCGAGATCGACCAAGAAGCTTATTACGATGAGTTGAAAGCGGCCTTCGACAAAGGAAGCCATCTCGCCGGCTACCACCTGTACAAGGCCGCCGTCGTGGGCAAAGACGGCTTCAACGCCGACCCACAGGGTGTCATCGACAACATCAAGGAATGGCTTGGCGACAAAGAGAGCGAGGACATCTCGGAGATCAGCCCCGTCTATTATGAGATACTCGCCCTGGCCCACTCCGCGCTCAACGAGATCGACAAAGCCACCGAATACTATTCCAAGTGCGTGCGCATGGGCCGCACCGACCTTTACTCCGACTATGTCATCGCCACCTGTTATGACGACGACTTCGAGCCCATCGACGAGAACCAGCTGCTCAAAGCCCTGGAGAACGGCATCGAGATGGGTGACCCCTATTGCTATGTGCTGAGGGCCGACCTCTATGAGAAACGCTTCGATGAAATCACCGACGAGAAAGAGCAGGAGACGCTCTCTGCCAAAATCGCCCAAGACCTCAAAACCGCAGCCGAGATGGGCGAAGGCGGCGCATTGGTCGAATACGGCTTCCACAGCTACCTCGGCGACTATGGGTTTGAGGAAAACAACGAAACCGCTTGGAACTGCTTCGTCAAAGCCACCGAGATGAACATGGCCAAAGCCTGGACCATGATCGACGAGATGATTGAGGAAGACGTCATGCCTTGCGAACGTCCGTCATCCGAATTCCTGAACTTCAGCCGCCTGATGTCGGTACGTCTCGGCGACGACGAGCTGCTGCCTGTCTTGATCTTCAACTACTACAAAGGCACGATGCGTCAGTTCCAGGACGAGATCAAGAAATACTATCTCCCCCGTTACGAAGCCCTTTCCGACGAGGTGAAGACCGACTTCTTCGGCACGAGATTCATCGCAATAATCAAAGCCGACGGCACCGCCGACCTCGTGGAGTTCGACCTTGAGACGGAAGACTTTGAAGAGCTGCCCAAGTTCATCGACGCCGACAGCCTCAACGCCCTACGCACCGAGCAACTCACCAACCTCGGCAAGGAGATGGACCTCGACGGACGTCTCACTGCCTGGGTCGACGGAAACCGCAAGATCCAAGGCAACATGATCCTCACCCTCGAGGACGAGCAAGGCCAACCCATGAGCTTCGACGACCTCGCCGAGCTGAAAGCCATCGTCACCTCTCTGGGTACCACCGTGGGAGGCGTCTTCTACGACGAGTTCCCCGACGACGACAGCCGTTACGATTCCCAAGTATAATATTAAAAATTTTAACAAAATATGAAAGCATCCGATTATAAAGCCAGGTTGGCGGAAAACACCCCTAAAAGGAAGGTCAACTACCATCTTCCCGACATCCCCATGTACGACCAGCTCACCAAGCAGCTGTGGGATGCCCTTCAAGGCGACACGGTATGGTCCATCATGCAAGCCTTGGGAGTCGACAAGATCGATGACAATGAGCTTCGCGCCCGCATGGAAGGCCGTAGCCTGAAGGTGACCCAGAAGGTGATGCCCCATCTCTACGAACTGCTTCACGAGGTGAAGGAGACCCTCCATTTCGAACATCCTGTCGACTTCTTTGTGGTTAGCGACGTCTACCTCAACGCCGGCGCCTATGTCTACCGATCCAAGAACCCGGATAGTCCCTATATCGTGGAGATCAACTCCGCCATGATCGAGACCATGACCGAGTCCGAACTCCGGTCGGTGGTGGGCCATGAGCTGGGACACCTCCTCGACAAGAACCTCATGTTGGGCGACCTGATCCGGTTCATCTTCCCCATCCCCGACGAGTATGGAATGCCACAGCTGCCCATCCCGCTGAGATACAAGTATTTCTTCTGGAAACAGCTGAGCGAGCTCTTCGCCGACCGTTACGGCTACCTGGCCACCAACGACATCCAGGCCTGCATCTGGTCGGAGATGAAGCTGAAATGCGGCCTGAAGTTGGACAAGATGGAAGCCGACCTCAACGCCTTCATCGAGGAGAACCGCGACGTGTTGGAGCATTACGTCTCCGGCAACGCCTTGAGTCTCAATCACGGCTTCACCCACCCCGTCAGCCCCATCCGCATCGAGGCACTCAACCTCTTCGCCAACGCCAAGACCGAGCAGGAACTCAACGAAGGGATGAACAAGCTGGTGAACGCCATCGCTCGACTCAACATGAACCCCATCGAAGACAACATGCTCATCTTCATGGCCTCGGCAGGCATGATCATGGCCAGCGCCGACGGCAAGGTGACCGAGAAAGAGTACGAACAGATTCTCAACAACATGTCATGCTATTACATGTTCCCCCTCGACATCCTCAAGAAGGTCACTCCGGAGAACTGCACCGACCTCCTCAACCAGAGTATCGCCAACATCCTGAAAGAGAAGCCCGATCTCGCACCCGAGCTGTTCGGCTACCTGGTGAATATCCTTGTGAGCGACCAGCAATTCGACAAGAAAGAGATTGAGTTGCTGTTCAACATAGGACAAAGCGCCATGGGTCTCGACCAGGAGACCATGCTCAAATGCCTTGCCGGCGGCATCCAGCGTTTCTTCATCCCGAACATCGGCAGCATCAGCTAACACATTTGACGATGGACGGAACCAAGACACGCGAGAAGGCCCAGGAGAAGGCCGAGCCCAAGAGACAAGCCCTGGAGCGGCCGCCTTTCACTGGAAGATGCACCTTCTGCGGCGCTCCCATGGAGGCCGGGGAGACCGTCTGCGAGGAGTGCGGCATGCCCGTCGACGGGGTGTTGTGCCCAAAATGCGGCACCCGCAACTACAGGCCTTTCTGTAGCAAGTGCAACGCCCCTTTGACTCGGGCGGCCCAGCGTGCCATCGAGAAGGCCATCGAAGACCCCAAGGTGATTCAGGCGGCCAAGCTCATGGACCAAGCCGATGAACTCGAGGAAGCGTTGGCCTCCGCCGAGGAAGGTCCCGAGAAGGAACAAGCCCGGGAACAGTACCAGCGGGTGGTGAAGGACATCAACCAGCTCTTCGAGGAGATGCTGCCTCCGGCAGGGTCCACCCCCGAGGAACAATACAACTACTACTCCGCCCGCAAGGTGGCTGTGGAGACCGTGCGTGTCATCAAGAAAGAGACCCAGACCGGCTGGGTGTGCAACTACTGCGGATGCCTCCACCGCCAGCCCAGCGAGTGCGCCGAGCCCTGGCATGGCGGCACGTGGATCTACAAGACCATCACGGAGACCGTACGCACCAAAGAATACAAATACGAGGAATAAGCCATGGACAACCTGTCGGACAAGAACAACTCCAAGAACGACCTCAAGCCCAAAGGGAGCTATCCTCAGGGCACGGCCACAGCCCCGCAAGGGACGGCGACCGCTCCACAAGGCACCGCCACGGTACCTCAAGGTACTGCGACAACGCCTCAAGGCACTGCCACGGCACCCACTGGAGGAGGTTCCGCCTACACTGGCTCCCAAGCCGAGATAGTGATCCAAAAAGACAAGGTGCTGAAGGTGTACAAGTCCGGCTGCAGCTATAACGCCGCCGTGCTCCCTCTGGTGAAGAAGCTGAGAGGCAAAGGCTTCGTGGTGGACCTCTTCGACTACGGCACCATGGACTACCAAGGTGAACGGCGTCAGTTCGAGCTCATGGAATACTGCCCCGAGGGAGCCGTCAGCGCACTCAACCTGAAAGGCAGGAAAGACGCCATCGTGGCCATCGTCAAGAAGGTGGCCGAGGCCTTGGACGCCTGTCACCGTGCCGGCTTCATCCACAAGGACGTGAAGCCCGCCAACATCCTCATCCGCGACAAGAAGACGTGGGACTGTGTACTGTGCGACTTCGGCATCGCCGACGTGCTCGAACAAGGCAAAGTCACCACCCAACAATCGCGCACCCCCATCTACGCCGCCCCCGAGGTCTACGAGCGCATCGTGCAGATCGACAACAAGGTGCTGTGCGAGCTGACACCCGCCGCCGACTTCTACTCGTTGGGCATGACCATCCTATGCCTTTGGTATGGCGAGTCAGCCTTCCTCAGCAAAGAAGGCACCATGGCCATCCAGAAGGTCCACGACGGCATCGTGGTCCCCACCGACATCCCAGAACCGCTCTACACCCTCACCAGAGGGCTTCTGGTGAAAGACCCGGCGCACCGCTGGGGGTGGAAGGAAGTCAACGCCTACCTCAGCGGCAAGAGCGTCGATGTGTATGACGAACGCCGCGAAGAAGGCCTCAACATCGTCTTCAACAGCAGCAAACACCAGGTGGCCCATTCCGTTGAGGAGCTGGCCGCCTTCATGGTCGAAGACCTCGACCTGGCCATCAAATACCTCTATAGCGGCAAGCTCTCGAAATGGCTCGAACACATGCCCGAACTGCAAATCGAGATCGAGAACATCGTCGAGAAGGAGTTCCCCCGCAACCAGATGATGGGCGTGTTGGCCGCCATCCACACCCTCAACCCGTTCTACGACCTCAACCTGTGCTGCGACATCCACAGTCAAGCCTACGCCATGACTGGCGAGGCCATCGGGCGGCTGCTCAACGAGGCTTACTACCATTATTTCACCAAGGGCGACGCCAGCCCCATCGCCACCCTCGTCGCCGAGAGTTTTGCCGGAGGCAGCACCAGCGACTACGTGCCTTGGTTCTTCAACCACAAGGGTAACCGTTTCGACCAGCAGCGCAAGTGGTTCAACTACTGCGTCCATGGCGATGCCAAAAACGCCAAGAAGGCCGGCCCCAAGGACACCAACTACCTGCACCAGGTGGCCATGATGAAGACCATCGCCGGGTTCGGCGCACAGCCCGAGTACCGTCTGTCACGCACCGGCGAGGTGCTGCGTAGCCTCGACGACCTCAAGAAGGTCTCACTCGATGAGCTGCGATACGACTTGCAGCACGACAAAGGCCTCCGCGGATGGCTCGCCGTGCTCTGCCACGAAGACCCCCATGCCGACCTCAAGACGAAATACAGCTACGAGAAGCTCCTCGAACGGTACGTCAACGCCATCGGGGCCATCGACCCTAAAGACAAGGTCTTTACACGTTTCCAACAAGCCCAAAGCGAGGCCCAAGGCCTGGTCAAAAAAGCCAAGAACACCGTCACCGACGCGAAGTCGTCCATCCGATGGCAGAAGGCACTCGCCATCCTATTCGGCCTCATCCCCTTGGCCATCCTGCTCACCGAGATCATCCTAAACATCACCGACAACCCTGGCATCAAACTTGGCAAATGGACCGACCATGTCGTGTTTGGCATAGGGATACTCGTCGCCGCCATCTGCTTCTTCGCCGTCGACAGCAACGACGGATGCCTCGTCCCCATCATCATTGGCGTCGTCGCATCTTTTGTCTCCTATTTGCTTATCAATGTAATAGGGTTTTTAATATTATATTTATATGCAATAGCTGTCATCACAGCGATGATTTATTTCAGCCTACCCATCCTATTTGGGACCAGGAACAAGAAATACAAGATCAAGCAGATCGCCAATCCGGGTTTCGAGGAGTTGACGTTGGAGCCTTTGTATTTTGCCTTCAGTGCCGAGACCAAGTTCGACTCGTCGCTCAACGGCGCCATCGACATCCAGAGTTCCTCCTCGTTGAGTGAAGCCATGAAAAAACGCTGGAAAATGCTCTTGTTATTCTTGGGAGTTGTCCTGTTGTTGTGCCTGCTCCGTTTTGCCTTACCCAAGTCGGAGCGCATGGACCGTTTCGACCATTACCTATTCCACCCCTTTAACACAGAAATCACACAAGACTATGACGAAGTGTCCCCAGTGTCAGACCCAGAACCGTGACGAGGCCCGTTTTTGCAAGCATTGCGGCAAGCCCCTCTCCGTCCCCAAGGAACAGGAGTTCGAGGATCTCTTTGCCAAGGACGGGTTGTTCGACACCCTCCGTGAGTTCAAGAAGCGCGTCGACGTGGACCGCCAGATGAAGGAACGCGGCAGCAAGGTGCACATCCAGATGGACTGTGTCATCCTTGGCAACGCGGGAACCGGGAAGCATTTCATGGCCAACATGATCGCCGACTGGCTGGTACGCAGCGAGATCGTCTACCAGAGCGACATCAAGGTGGTCGATGCCACCGACTTCCAGCCGTGGGTCAACAAGATCGACGAGAACCTCAACGCCATCAAGGACGGGTTGCTCGTCATCCACAACGTCCAGAAGCTCCTCTACAACGGCGAGTCGCCCGAGCTCGACCTGTTGTTCTCGCGCATGCACGACCGTCCCACCTCCATGCCCACCGTCATCGTCACCGGACTGCGACGCGAGTTCGAGGACTATCTGGCCGACAAGCCCGAGGTGGCGGCGATGTTCGAGTTCCGTTTCGACCTGAAGCCTTTCTCCGAGAAGCATCTCTGTGAGGTGACGCAATACCTCTTGAAGAAGAACTTCAAGTTCGACATCACCCCCGAGGCCTTGAAGCGACTCGAAGGCCATTATGAATGGATGATGCGCAAGGGCGGTGGCACCGACAACAATGGGTTGCTTTGCGAGCTGAAGGCCCAGGAGCTGGTGGTGAACGCCCTGCTCCGCAGCGGCAAGCGTGTGGAGGAGCAAGACGTGAAGGGCGAGGTCTTCGTGCCCCGCACCGAGGCCGAGATCTGGGCTGAGCTCGATGGTTTCGTGGGCTTGGAGAGCGTAAAGGAAGAGATCCACAAGATCATCGACAACGTCAAGGAGACCCAACGTGAAGGCGGTCCCGGCGCCCGTCCCAGGCTCTACGACCATTACATCTTCACCGGCAACCCTGGCACTGGCAAGACCACCATCGCCCGTATCTTCGCCGACATCCTTGGTGCCACGGGCGTGTTGCCCAAAGGCCAGTATGTGGAGGTCGCCGCCAAGGATATGATCTCCGAATACATCGGCGGCACCGAGCGCAACGTGCAAGACTACGTCGACCGTGCCATGGGCGGCGTGCTATTCATCGACGAGGCCTACGGCTTCAACGACCAGCATTTCGGCAAGGCCGGCATCGACAAGCTGGTGCCCATACTGGAGAACAAGAAAGGCGAGTTCGTGTGCATCGCCGCAGGCTACCGCGACGACATGAAGGAATTCCTGAAGATGAACACCGGACTCCCCTCCCGCTTCAACAAGCAGATCGAATTCCCCGACTACAACGCCAAGGAACTCGAGCTCATCTTCCTCAGCATGGCCAAGAAGAAAGGCTTCCGTCTCGACGAGGAGGCCACCGACAAGCTCCATATCGAGTTCGAGAACATGTACAACCGTCGTGGCGACACCTTCGGCAACGCCCGTGAGGTGCGCAACCTGCTCGACCGTGCCATCGAACGCCGCCGGATGCGTCATCGCACGATGAGCGAAGAAGAGATCACCCGTGAAGGCAAGCTGCTGACATACAGCGACATCGCCGGCGAGGGTGTCAACAAGGTGGTGGACATCCAGGAGGTGATGAAGGAACTCGACGAGTTGGTGGGCCTCGACAACGTGAAGCAGAGCCTGCGCGACCTGGCCGCCACCATACGGCGCGAGCAGAAGCTGGCACAAAGCAAGAACCGCACCCCCAACATCAACATCAGCCATTACCTCTTTCTCGGCAACCCCGGCACCGGCAAGACCACCGTGGCGAGGCTCATGGGCAAGATACTACACTCGCTGGGCGTCATCGCCAGCCCCGACGTGTACGAGGTGAAACGCGAGGACCTGGCGGGACAATATGTCGGCGAGACCGCACCCAAGACCCGCGCCGTGGTGATGAAGGCCATGGGCGCCGTGCTGTTCATCGACGAGGCCTATTCGCTCAACAGCGGAGGGATGAACGACTATGGACGGGAGGTCATCAACACCCTCACCCCGATCCTTGAGGACTACAAGAACAAGTTTGTGTGCATCGCCGCCGGCTACACCCGCGACATGATGGAGTTCCTCGCACAGAACAAAGGTCTGGCGTCGCGTTTCGACGAGAAGATCTATTTCGACGACTACACCCCCGACGAGTTGTACCGCATCTTCGTGAGCATGGCCACCAAGAAGGAGTTCCTCCTCGACGACGAGGCCCTTGTGGCGGTCAAGAACCTGCTCGGACAGGCCTACGCACGTCGCGACGAGAGCTTCGGCAACGCCCGCACGGTGCGCAAGACCCTCGACCGGGCCGTCAAGAACCTCTCGAGCCGTGTTGCCTTCGACGAGACCCTCGGCGAGGAGGAGCTGATGACCATCAAGGCGGAAGACATCAACAGCATAAAACTGGAGGATATTCTATGAAGTGCCCCTATTGCAAAGAGATCATCGATGACGACAGCTGGTTTTGCGACCAGTGTGGCAAGGAGATCAAGATCTGTCCCGAGTGCCATCTGCCCAAGCGTGGCACGTCGTGTCCCGCCTGCGGTGCCGACCTGGTGAGCGCCAAGGACCTTCAGACGCGGGAGAAGGCCAAGGAGCCCGTCCCCGTCCAAGAGACGGCGAAGCCCACACGTCTCGAAGGCGAGGGCTTGAACCTGCCTTTGAAGGAAGGCCTCTTCGGTCGCACCACCGGCATCTATCCCGAGTTGGGAAGCCAGATCTACGTCTCGGGCACCCACGGCGAGTTACGGTGCGACAAAGGCCAGTGGCAGATCCGTGACTTAGGCAGCCGCAACGGCACCTTTGTGAACGGCGTGAAGCTCGCGCCCAATGTATGGACCGACCTGCATGTCGGCGACCAGGTGAAGATAGCAACCACTAAACTTACCGTGAGATGATGAAGTTGGAGATACAAGGGCTTTCGAAGGTCGGCATGGTCCGCACCAACAACGAGGACATGATTTCGTTGGGAGGCGTTTTGCTTCGCGACGATGCTTTGTCTTTTCCCATCCAGTTGGATGACGGGAGTCAGTTTCATCTGTTGGTCGCCGATGGCATGGGTGGCCACGAGTATGGCGAGCGTGCCAGTGAGGGGTTGTTGGAGCATCTGTGCGAGTGTTTCAAGCAGGGGCTGTTCAGGGCCGAGAGTTTCGAGGACGACTTACGTTTTCAGGTGAGGGCTTTCAGTGAGCGCCTCAACCTTCAGGCTTCCGCGGAGGGGCAGCAGCTGCCCATGGGTTGCACTTTGACTGGTGTGGTCTGGTCGCAGGGCAAGGCTTATCTGCTCAATGCCGGTGACAGTCGCACTTACCGTTTTCGCAACGGCATCTTGAGGCAGCTCAGCAGTGATGAGACTTTGAGGGCCATCACTGGAAATCCCCACGACAGCAAGGGCTTGGTGAACTGCATCGGTGGAGGTTGCGAGGGCCGTCTCCATGTCGAGGACATCACGGAGCGTTTGAGTGGGGGTGACCTGTTGCTTGTCTGTTCCGATGGTTTGACTGACATGGTCCCTGACGAGGACATCGAGAAGGTCCTTTCCGAGTCGGAGGACCCTGCCGACGACCTTTACGCGATGGCTTGTCGCAATGGTGGCGAGGACAATGTGAGCATCATCATTGCGAGGTTTTTGGAAGAATAAATATGGATGGGTTTATTCCACGCCCTCCAAATCACTGATGATGTTTTGATAAAGCTTTACATCCTCGACTCGGCTAATGGAGGTAATCCGTCTACCTCCATCTTTTGATGAGCCTCCGCAGTGAAAAATCATTTCGTTTGGTGTTCCGTGATCAATGAATATGTAACGATCGTGATAAATCCCACCTGAGGGTTTCAGGGTAATGTCAACATTCGGATATTCTCGTTTAAAATCAGCTAACTCGGTCTGATGAAGACCGTGATTCACGTTGTCGCTGAAAACAACGACCCTTACCCCCGCCGAAACTGATTTCAATAGGACTAACGTTTTCAGGCCGATGTAATTATCGATGACATGAATCGTTTTCTTAGCGTATGAATAGATTTCGGCATACGCCAAATCAGCTTCAACCGTCTGACCATTATAGAAAAGGTAGTCCTTTTTGATGTTGGGATCGGTGAAGTCCTTGACCACAACGGTAAGGTCATTGACCTGTTGTTGTATCTGTCGGATATCTTCAGTGTTACGCTGGGTTTGGATTGCGAGCGTTCGCACATCGGAAGAAGGCAACACATTTTGTAACTGAATAACGTAATCCTTCATCCGCTTGAATAGTTTAATGAGTTTCCTGCTTTGACTAACCGCTAGTTCACCCTTAAGCACCATCATCAACATGTAAACTCCCTCCTCGGTGAAAGCATACGGGCAATACCTAGTCCCTCCCCAACTTGAGGTCGATTTTTTCGACCTCAAGATTTTAAACTCAGCATCGGTTAGTTGAAACCGTTCCTCTTTGTCAAATCTTTCAATATTGTTTTTTACCTGTTCATTAAAACGCTTCGTGGTATACCCATAAATAACTGCCAAATCCACGTCGAGCATTACTTGAACTCCCCTAATGACGTAGATATTCGACATCAGGTATTCTTCAGTTAGAGCCACCAAACTGTTTTCTTCCATTTTCTTGCTGACTTTTAAGTCTGCAAAGATAACAACAATATTTTATATATAGCAATTAATTAATATGAATAATTTCAACTTCTTTGCTTATGGCTTACGATGAAGTCACGCAGGTGGTTACCACATGACCACCCGCCCAGTCGGGCGAACCACAGCAACACCCTTTCCGGGATCCGACGGTGGTCTTTCTGTTTCGATGTATAAGACTATTTCCAAAGAGGTTCTTGTTCCCATCCGTTTGGGAAACCCATAGCGGCAGGGTTTATTGAAAGGTGTGATTTAATTAGTTTTTGAATGTTATTAGCGAAAGCATTATGTGGATCAATAGCATTGAGCAAATAGGCAATGCAGCATAGTTGTGGATATATCTTGTCAGGGGGAAAAGAAAAAACCGTCAGCCATTTGTGGCCAGACAATGTTTTTGGCATCTGTGGCTTCAATGCATACCGACGGTTCCATATTCTAGCATGGTGTGCGCATATAAAGTAGCAGGCCAGTCGAAAGTAACTGATAGTCGAAAGGATTTCACATGCTTCCTTATCATTGGAAACTTTAAGCCCACGCTGCTTCAAAACAGCTAGCAAATCGGGCGTGTCGAGAGCAATCTTGTTATATTCCATTTGTAAAGATTTAGAAACCGTACCATGATAAAATTGCATCTCGACTCTCACGGTAAAAAAAAGTCTCACCCTGGTACGCTGCTTTTCAGCTCGCGTGGTGAGATTGGTTGCTGCAAAAATACAAACTTTTTTTCAACTCGCAAGGGTTTTTCGAAAAAAAGTGAATAATTGTTCGTTTTGCGACATAAAAATCAAAGCGATCCAGATCACGGTCCACAGCGGGACCAGCACTTTGAATCGGATATGTTTGGTCTTATGTCGGAAGAGAAGCATTCCTATCCAGCAGCCCACTCCTCCGCCCAGTCGGGCGAGCCACAGCAACACCCTTTCCGGGATCCGACGGTGGCCTTTCTGTTTCGAGAAGGCCTTGTCCAGCCCATACAGAGCCATTCCCATGACGTTGATGGCGATAAGGTAAATAACGAGTGGTTGAGGCATCATTTGGATATTATCTTGCAAGGAAAGTTTTGTCATTCCCATTTTGCTTCGCGAAGCGGTTGTTCCCAATGGACTTCTCCTCCGGCTTGTTTGGCCAGTTCGTCGATATGGTCACGGAACTCGGCAAGCAGTTGTTGTTCCCGTTTTTTGGAGCGACGGCCTTTGCCATCATAAATCACCTTGTTGAAGTAGGCGTCATAAGAGACGGCATAGTCCTCCTCGTCGTTATGCGGAAAGAAAGTCACCGCAGCTTCATATTGTACGTTGCCCGCCTCGGAGGTGCAGACGAGCATCACCATTGCCGCATGACGTGGAACGTCGTTTAAAAGGAGATCGGCGGAAAAGTATTGGCTGTAGATGTTGAGGGTCATGTTTATTTCGTTAATTGCTCGTTAAAGTGCTTTGTCGTATAGCCGAGTATGGGTTTAGTCAGCAAAAATAGGAAATTTAAATGTTACCTTCATAAGTGCGGTCGTTGAATTGGTTTTACTGGCAGACCTATTCCCTGCCAGTTCTTATGTAGCCACAAATTACATTTATTGCCAGAGCTCATTTCACATTCCGAAAACTTGTTTTCCTATCGAAACCGGCGGACTCAAGCTTTACATCCTCGACTCGGCTAATGGAGGTACAAGTACAACTTCAACTTGAGGTGCAGTTTTTGCACCTCAAGATTTTAAACTCAGCATCGGTTAGTTAACACTATAGCGTTCACAGATTTCTGATAGACACAGACCTTAGACGATGAGCAGCCATTATTATCTCTTTTCTAAGAGTTTGTGCAACATTTGGGGAGAAACTAAAGTGATAGAGGAATAAGTTTTCCGCATCATCTCTAGCAAATGACGTTAGGATTACTTCGACCATGAGGCAGCAATGCGTTCGAATTCCTCAAGAGACATCAAATCTTTACCTGCATCAACATCTGAAGTAGCCTGAAGTACACGTTGAATGGCTTCCTCAACCGTGTATTGGCATGGTGGAGGTGTTGTGCTTTGAGCCTCGATCTGGTCAAGCAATTCCTCTAATTCATCCGTTTGATTATTCAAATCATCGATCATGAAGCACTGGTTTTCCGATCCACTCAGTTGATCATTTTTTGCAAAAGTAGTCAAATTATTCATAATGGGCAATGTTTTTTCCGAATTCGCCCGCAAAGACAACAATAATGTTTTATATATAGCGACCTTTTCGACAATCCCAAACTGATGCGATATACACGTCATCATCTTCTACAAAGTAATAGACCTTATAGGTCAGCACCACCAAGTATCTATAACATAAACCATGAGTGAATTCTTCATCTATCCTGCCTAAATAGGGCATTTTTTCAAGACTTTCAATACAACGAACAATCTTACTAATTCTAAGTTGTGCCACTTGTTTGCTAGCATACTGACTATAAAATTGAAAGATAGCATCGATATCTTTTGAGGCCTGCCTCAACCAATGGATTTTAAACGCCATAACGCTCGCAAATGGATGAGTGAGACTCAAAGTTCCCGTTTTGGAAATCAGTTTCGGCAGCTTGCAACGAAACTTCCATTTGTTCGTGAGTATAGGCACATGGCAATGAGGACCCGCTTAGAATAGCAATGACTTCAGCGAGCAGTTCTTCACTTTCAGCATTTTCTACCAAAGCTAAAGCTTTTTCACGCATGCTCAGAAGTGTTTCACAATGCTGATTTTGGGATCCTTGAGTTGTCATATTAAGTTCGTTATTTGGCATAAAACGCAATGCAAAAGTAGTCAAATTATTCATAATGGGCAATGTTATTTCCGAATTCGCCCGCAAAGATAACAACAATATTTTACATATAGCAATTAATTAATAAAATTATTTTCAACTTCTTTGGGAAACCATCAACCTTGAAGTGCAAAAATCACACATCAAGATACGAAACCTTCTTAGGATTATTGCCCTGAAGCTTATGGATGGATATGCGGGATGCCGTCGAGCAAGAAGGTTTCTGATGACCCACCACCTTCTCCCCTACGGTCAGCCACAGGTGGAGGGATTGTTGGTCGTCGCCATCCATGTCCTGATAGACAGTTTGATCAGCAAAAATAGATAATTCTAAGCAAAACTGGAAATGGATCAAAAATAAAAGCCGCTTGTTGAGTTTATTTTATTATTTTTGCAGCGAGATACAAGTGAACTATGTTTTATCTTTCGAACTATAGTTGATAACAGTAACACATAGATCCACTTCAAATGAAAAACACACAAACCACCAATCAGGAAACAAAAGTCGAAATAGGAGATTTCGGTCCAATTTACAGACAATTTGTAGGAAAACCACAAAAAGCCATAAAGTTTCTTCGAAAGAAACAGACCGGTGAATGTATCAACGCGCTTCATCGTGATGATATAGGAGACATTAGTATAGTTTGGGGCGAGGTCACAGATCCCATAAAACATAAAGGTTACGGTTTATCACATATCATAGACAAACACGAAGAGGGCATTAAAAGACTTGGATTTAGAATTGAGGATTTCATTCCGATAATCGTTCAATTCGGATCTATTAAAGAATCAGATTCCAAAGAAGAGTTCTTGTTTGAATCAAACTACTATCGTATAGTGGTTGAGAAAAGATTCAAGGGACGCGAAAAACAATGGGTTTTAACAGCTTTCGATTTAAGAAAAAAGCCACGAAAATAATTCGTGGCTTGTAATCCGAAATTGTCAAAATCGTTGTCGCTGACAATATTACACGCCTACACTGTATGGCGCAACGTTAAAACATTGCAAAACTACAACAAAATTTTGACTCCCGCAAGGGCTTTCTATGATTTTTAACACTATGTAGCGGTTTTGTCATTACCACGAACACCTCGCTGCGCACCCGCAACAGCTCTTACAATTCGTCCGTGGTTAGTTCCTGGAGGGTTTTTCTTATGTAGGAATTGGGCCATTAATTATTGGTATTATAGTCGGCATTGCTTTCTGCTGCCATAGGAATGTCGTGGTTTTTCTCATAATACGAATATGGAACTGAAGTATGAAGTGCAATTTCAGTGTCTTCGTCGTCCGTCCATTCCTCGCATTGCTTCAGGACAATTTCGAGGGCACTTTCAGCTTCCTCGGGCGGGTACTTGTATTTCTTCAACAACCGCTTGACCATCTTGCGCATTCCAGCACGGGCTGACTCTTTATGCTGCCAGTCGATGGTGCGGTTCTTGCGTAAGGCTTCGGTCAGCTCCTTGGTCATCTCAACTAAAGTGTCGTTCTCGTAGAAATCCTTTACGGCCTGCGGACGCGACAGGGCATCGTAGAAGGCTTTTTCCTCATCGTTGAGGCCAAGGTCGTTGCCTTGTTGCTCGGTTTCCTTAATTTGTGAGGCGAGTTTCAGCAACTCTTGAATGACCTCTTCGTTGGTGAGCATGCCTTTCAGGTAGTTGCTCAGGGCGTTGTTTAACAACTCGGAGAATTTCTCGCTCTGCACCAGGTTCTTGTGCTGGAAGGCCTTCACCTTTTCCTTCAACAGGTTTTCCAAAATCTGGATGGAGATGTTCTTCTCCTTCATCTTGGCCAGCTCTTCAAGGAAGGCAGGGTCGCTGAGCGAGAACTCCTTGCCTTCGTTCTGGAAAAGGTTGATGACGCCTTCGCTCTTCACACTCTGCTTCATCAGCTCGCGGATGCGCTCGTCGATATCCTTCTTCGTTATCTTGCCCTTGCCAGACAAACGTGACAGCATGACTCGGACGGTCTCGAAGAAGGCGCTCTCCCAACGCTGGGATTCGGTGAGCAAGCTGCGACACAATGTGATAGACTGATGCAACAAGGTGGCGTGCTTCATGAAGTCGTTCTTCTTATCCTGTCGCTCGATGGCCAACAAGAAGTTGGTGCCGCCCTTGATAAGCTCGGCACGCTTCAAGTCGGAAGCATCCCTGAACTTCGAGTAGTCGAAGCCGTGCATGAGGTCGCGGCAGATTTCCAATTCTTCCTGGAACTTTTGCAGTGCAGTGGTCTTGATGTTGGGGTCGCCGAACTTCTGGCGGTCGTTGCTAGTATAGAATTTCATGGCCTGTTTTAAGGCTTGCGCGATACCGATGTAATCGACAACCAGGCCGCCTTCCTTGCCTTTGAAAACACGATTGACACGAGCGATGGCCTGCATGAGGTTGTGGCCGCTCATGGGTTTGAAGACGTACATCGTGGCCAGGCTCGGCACGTCGAAACCTGTGAGCCACATATCAACAACGATGGCAATCTTCATCGGGTCATCATCGTCCTTGAACTTTTTGGCCAACTCTTGCTTGTACTGCTTATTGCCGATGATGTCGCGCCACTCCTCGGGGTCGTTGTTGCCGCTGGTCATAACACATTTGACCTTCTCGGTCCAAGTGGGACGCAGTTGTAGCAGGCGCTTGTATATCTTGATGGCAATGGGACGGCTGTAGGCAACTATCATGGCCTTGCCTGTCAGCTCTTGCTCGCGGTAGTTCTCATAGTGGCTGAGGATGTCCTGCACTAAAGAATCGATTGTGGAGTCTGCGCCCAGCAGTTCTTCGAGATGGGACAGATCGCGCTTGCTCTTCTCAATTTGGCTGGCATCGGCGCCTTCCATCTCCAAAAGTTCATATTCTTGATCGATGAGCTTCAGGGTTTCTTCGTCGAGCTTCAGATTGATGACGCGGCTCTCATAATAGACAGGCACAGTGGCGTGGTCGAGGACGCTCTGGGTCATGTCGTAAACATCAATGCAGTCGCCAAAGACCTCGATGGTGTTGCGGTCTTTCAATGCCACTGGGGTACCCGTGAAGCCGATGAAAGAGGCATTCGGCAAGGAGTCGTGTATCAGTCGGGCGGTACCGACGCTCACCTTACCTGTCACAGGATCCACTTTTTCTTCGAAGCCGTACTGGCCACGATGTGCCTCGTCGCTCATCACGATGATGTTGCGGCGGGTTGACAGGGGCGCATCGTATTCCTCGAACTTTTGCATAGTGGTGAAGATAATGCCGTTGGCCGTGCGACCTTCAAGCAGCTCACGCAGATGTTCCCTTGTGGTGGCTTGCACGGGTTTCTGACGCAGGAAGTCCTGGCACTTGGCGAACTGACCATAAAGTTGGTCGTCGAGGTCGTTGCGGTCGGTGATGACCACGATGGTAGGCTGTGATACGGCCGACTGGAGCAGGTGGGAATAGAACACCATCGAAAGGCTCTTGCCGCTGCCTTGTGTGTGCCAAAACACGCCAATCTTGCCGTCGCCAGTGACGGCATTTCGCGTGCGCTGGATGGCTTTGTTGACGGCGAAATACTGGTGGTAGCCCGCCAGGATCTTATAGTCTTTGCCTTCGTCCTTACAATAGCAGACGAAGTTCTTGATGATATCGATGAGGCGGTCTTTGCGGAACATGCCTTCAAAGAAAACATCGTAGTCGACGACCTCTGTGCTTTCGTACACGCCGTCCTTGGACTTCCATTGCATATAGCGGTCCTCGCTGGAGGTGATGGTGCCTGCCTTTGACTCGGCCATGTCGCTCATCACGCAGAAGACATTATAGGTGAACATGGTGGGGATTTCCTTCATGTAGTTCTTCAGCTGGCGGTAGGCGGCGCTGGCGTCGGTCTCTTCGCGTGAGGGTGACTTCAGCTCCATCAACACAATGGGGAGACCGTTGAGGAAGAGGATGAGGTCGGCGCGTTTCTTAGACTTCTCCACGTAGGTCCACTGGTTGACCAGGAGGAAATCGTTGTTGGCTGCGTTCTTATAGTCTGCCAGATACACGATGTCATTTTTCAGCTCATGACCGTTGTGGAAGGTGACTTCCACACCATGCTGGAGGTAATCCATGAAAAGCTCGTTGTTCTGCACCATGTTGCCGGCTTCGATGTGGAGCAGTTTGCGTTCTGCCTCATCGATGGCCGACTTGGGAAGCGAAGGATTGATGTCTTTCAACTTCTCGCGCAGGCGTTCGAGATAGAGCGGGCAGTAATAGTCCTTATCCTCGAAACCGTTCTGGATGTCGTAGCCGTTGAGGTAGTTGTATTCCAACCTCTCGGTGAACAGTTCGATGAGCGTCTGCTCGTAATGGTCTTCGTTGTAGTCTGACATAAAACTTTATTTTAGCACTTGTAGCAATTCATCATTCACTTATAAAACGTATAAATGCCTCTTCATTATTAATAACATCTTCATACTGGAACTTGATTTGAACAACGTTGAGATAGAAATTCAACTGATCGTTTCTTCTCATATCATCAATCGTATATCCATCAGCGAACAACACCCTCACTTTTGTATTATCATTGTTCAATGCCACATCAAGCTCCCTTTTAACCCATCTGGAATTTGCAGAATCTTTGGTTAGTATCAAAACAAAGCTTCTGGCAAAACGGAGGGCAATGGGGACTGCCATAGAATAATCCCGTCCTAAAGGTATTCCATCAGGCGCAATCCACACATTGAGTTTTTTGTCTTGCATACTATGTTTCAGCATTTCTGCCAACATCACATTTCTAGATGAATAGCTGATGAAGAAGAATTCATCCCTTAAGCTCCATCTCAGACATCTTTCCATGTCCATGATCACATTCTGCACGACAATCTCATACCGATCTTCATGATAGCGCACAAATGTTGCTTCTCGGTACAATTCCTCCACTCTCTTAATAACGCCATTACTCCTACCAAGCAATCTATTCACAAAGGAGCCATCACTATGGTTTTCGCGTATCTCATTAAAAGTATGGTGCAAGAAAGAATCTAGCGACAGCACTCCCGGACATTCTACAATCTTGTCTAACTCAAACACCTTTGAAGCCGCATAGTTGGGCTTACGATCAGGAGTGATGGGAAGAAGTATCATCATACATCCTCCAACGTAAAAGAAGCCTGGAATCTTTGACGTGAATTCCATCACAAAATCCGCAAATTCTGCTTCATTAAACAAAATAGGTCCCAAACGAGGGCTATAAATGTCTTTGTAATGTGTAAACCAAAGATGGGAGTCGGAAAACTCAACCTCTTCTTCTTCTCGATACCAACTTTCACGACAATAGCGTTTTCCATAACCATCTTTAAGCACATTATAACCAGGCAGATAAAAGTTGACGTCGGCAGAAAGTCTATCCATGACGTGGAAATTCCTTTTGACGAATTCAACAGCTCTGCTATCAGAATATGCGTTGGCCAAAATGACTAATGCGAAATCTTTTCTATAACGATGCTTGATATCGTCTTCAAAACCTTTTATGCTATATACAGGCACTCCCATAATTACTATTATTTATTTGTTTATAATTCACTAACTTTCAACTTCCCCGACATCAAGCGGGGCAGCAGCGTGTCGCGGAGCTGAGCGAGGCGACGGGATTCTTGCTGATTTTTGAGTATTTGGGTAATCATTGGTTCGGCTATAGCATTGTATTCCAATGCTATTTCTTGATTATAAGCAATCTTATATGATAGTGTTTCCTCTGGATGAAATCTCTGATGACTACCCGTTGCACCGTTTACCATTGACAATATATAATCATAGAAACCTTGGCTTGATACTAAACTAAAAACAAAAACAGACAATGCACAATCTTTTGCCAAAAAAGGAACAAATTCTGTAGAACAAATTGAATTTTCAAGAATATCACCCACATACCAAATCCTTTTTATTCTTGGATTTAACTTTGAAAACAAAATCATATTATCTCGCACTACAAACTTATTGCTCAAAATCTCTTTTCCTAACTGCGTATCAGGTTGTTTCTCTCTATCATAAGCTGGTATACTATAATGAGCGAACAAAATCTCAGGACTTTTATTTGGATTTATAGATTGCTTAGATATTTCAATTATTTCATCCAATTCTCTCACTCTCCATCCTTTCGGTATCATCCCCATTTCACTCTCCACAAATTCGCCATCCATAAAAGGCTCAAAATCAACAAACCATGACTTGAATAAGGCTTGGGCTTGCTGCTCTAAATTATCATTTCTTAGCTTTAGCAACCACAAAACAAAACAAGTCAATAAGAGAAAAGACAGAGTGAAATTATCATTTATCCTACGATTAATCTCGATTTTATTATCAAGAGATTTGAGAATGGATGCTATTTGTTGTTGAGTTTTAAGATTTGATGTATGCTTAATAACTAATGGGTGGATATGGTTTCTAT
>Ga0310690_10000420_pt1 | contig 92569 bp, 65 predicted proteins | sample AusTroGonzalo_MG_2_FD_207661 | JGI IMG/M metagenome (GOLD analysis project Ga0310690, IMG submission 207661) | Bovine rumen microbial communities from tropical cattle in Woodstock, Queensland, Australia - Gonzalo_04 (v2) (version 2) | ecosystem: Host-associated > Mammals > Digestive system >...
CTTGCCTGCATCCATTTGACGCATTGCATGGACATACTTTGGGTAATTCTCGTTCTTTTTCATAACCCTTTCTTTTTTGTCCAACTTTTGGGGCGCAAATCACAAAAAAGCAGACCGACAGCACATTGACTTTGTCTTAAAATGCTTATATTTGCAAGAATTGACCACACCGAGAAATGAAGCAGGATTCAAAACTGATTCTAGCCATGGCTGAAGGAGACATGGGGGCTTTAGCGGAGCTCTACAAGCGCTATGCTCCGGGTGTGCGTCGTTTCGTTACCGGTCTAATCAAGGACAAGGCGAAGGCGGAAGACATAGTTCAGAACATTTTCCTGCGCTTGATGTCGTCCAACCCTTCCTTTGAAAACGTGAACGCTTTCAAGAACTGGCTTTTCATCTGCGCCCGCAATGAAGCGGTCAGCACGCTGCGGTCCAAATGGGAAAGCCAGGTCGACAGGGTGCCGGTCCTGCCCGACATGGCATCCGACGGCTTTCAGCCCGACGTTATGATGCCTGCACTCAACTCGGTCATTTCTAAAATGCCGAAAAAAAGATCGGAAGTGTTCAGGATGAGTAAGTTGAACGGCCTTTCCGATGAGGAAATCGCAGCCCGTATGGGCATCTCGGTCCGCACGGTCCAGAAGCACCTTGAGATAGCTAAAAAGGAAGTCTCACTTTATCTGAGTTAATCAACAGCAACAATTACGTATTTTACGTTCTTCGCGCGTTTATATAATGTGAAGAACAAATTACGTGACTATTATTTCGACCGCCTCTCCACCAGTGAAGAGGAAGAAATGCAGAAATACATCTGCGCAAATAAAGGGTCGCAGGAACTTGACGATTCCCTCCGGGACTTGTTTGATGAGTGTCTGAACTCATCGGCCCAGCACCACTATCGTCATACCGTCATCAGAAAGATTTTCCCCTTTGTCCTGGCAGCCGCAGCGGCTCTGGCGCTGTTTGTCGTCATACCCGTCACCTACAGGGCAGGCCTCAATACTGGCGAGGAACGCATCGCCTCCATTGAATGGATGGAGGTAAGCGTACCGTACGGGGAAAAACAGACCGTAACGCTTGCCGACGGGACCATGCTCCACCTGAACTCTGGCAGCAGGCTGACCTATCCGGCCACCTTCTCCGGCGACAACCGCACCGTTTTCATGGACGGAGAGGCGTATCTGGATGTAGCCAAAGATCCAGAGCACCCTTTTGTCATCAAATCCCAGGGCATCGATATCAAGGTGCTCGGCACCTCGTTCAACTTCAAGAACTTCGCCCAGGAACGCACGGCGGAGCTGCTTTTGATGGAGGGTAGTGTGGAAGCCAATGTGTCAAGTCTCAATGAAACAAGGCTTGTCCGTCTGAAGCCGGGAGACAGAATGCTGTACAACCGGGAAAACGACAAACTCGATATTACCCGGTTCACCCCCTCCGGATACAAGGTTTTCTATGAAGACAATTCGCTGCATTTCTTCGATATGGAGATGTCGGATATCGCGCTCGATCTTTCCCGTCGCTTCAACTGCGAAATCGTGGTGCTGGACGAACAGCTGGCGTCCCGGCGCTATTTCTCCATCTTCACCAACGGCGAAACCCTCGACCAGATACTGGCCGTGATGAGTTCGGACGGCAAAATGAGCGTCCGACATGTCGGAAAAACCATATATCTACAATCAAAATAACCACCTAATTCTATGTTAACCCAAAAAAGCTTTTTCAAACCGCTTCTTCTGACATTCGCAGCCCTGATGCTTTGCATAGGCGCGAATGCTCAGGTCAATCTGTCTTTGAAAAATGTGAAGGTTAGCGATGCGATTACCGCACTGAACCGCGCGTACGGATACTCCGTGTCCGTTAATTCGGACGATGTGGACCTCAATAAGGTAATCAGCGTAAACGCTTCCAGAGCATCTATCTCGGACGTGCTGGACCAGATTTTCGCCGGCCAGCAGGTATCTTACTTCATTGACGGAAAGAGCATTTCAGTCAGTAAAGTCGAACCAAAGGCAAAACCCGCTCAACTCACCGGTGTAGTGGTGGACGAGAACGGGGAACCGCTGATGGGAGCCGGTATACTCGTCAAGGGCACAGGCACCGGCTTTATCTCCGGCCCCGACGGAAGTTTTGCACTCAGGGACGTCATATTCCCTGCAACTCTCGTCGTTTCCTTCATAGGCTACTCAGACCAGGAGATTACGGTCAATGGCAATGAAGGCCATATCAAAGTCGTATTCAAAGATTCGATGAACCTGCTCGACGAAGTCGTTGTCGTGGGATATGGCACACAGAAAAGGGTCAACGTGACCGGAGCTGTGTCCGTCATCGACGGAACCACCCTGAGCCAGCGTCCCGTGACCAATACGGCTATGGCCATCCAGGGTGCCGATCCTTCAATCATCATCACGACCGGCAACGGCTCCATCGAGTCTTCGGAATACAGTATGTCCGTCCGCGGTAAAGTATCCCTCAACTCCGGCAGTCCGCTGGTGTTGGTCGACGGCGTGGAAGGCAGCCTGACGCTGGTGAACCCGAACGACATCGAGAGCATCTCCGTGCTGAAGGACGCCTCCGCCTGTGCCATCTACGGTGCAAAGGCTTCCGCCGGCGTGATCCTGGTGAACACCAAGAGCGGAGTCGGAGAGGAAGGCAAGGCCTCCATCAACTACAACGGCCGGTACTCGATTTCCAGCAACACCACATCGACCAACTTCATGACTACTGCGTACGACTACATCATGCTGACCAACTCCTTCAACCAGGTATTCCAGGGCAACGACGCCTGGACATACACGGAAGAGCAGATACAGATGATGTATGACCGCAGGAACGACGTCACCGAGAATCCCGAGCGCCCCTGGGTCATCCCCGACACAACAAACACCTACACTTACCTGTATCTGGGTAATTTCGACTGGTACGGATGGCTGTTCAAGAGGACCCGTCCCGAGACTGAGCACAACGTGTCCATCAAGGGCGGTACCAAGAAGATGAATTACTATGTGAGCGGACGTTACCTGTACCGCGAGGGCCTGTTCAACCAGGGAGCGGCAGACAACGTCAACAACTTTTCTTTCCGTGCCAAGCTGAACGCGGAGATTACCCCCTGGCTGCATTATTCCAACAATCTTGCTTACGAAAGGTCCAATTATCAATACGGAGGATTCTGGGAGCAGGACGGACAGGCCGGCCTTGTTGAGCAAGGTATTCTGTGGAATACGACTCAGAATGTCGGTCCTTTCTACGTGCCTTACAACCCCGACGGCACCGTGAACATTCAGCCTGGATTCATGTACGGCGCCACATCGCCTCTCTTCAGCGGCCGTGGCGGCGTGTGGACGAACGACGGCAATAAGAACGCCCGTATCAAGAACGCCCTCACCCTGACCAACCGCCTGACGTTCAGCATTGCAAAGGGCTTGAAATTCGTTGCCGACTATACCTATCGCAGGAACGACAACGTGAACACCTACCGCAGCCTTCCCACCCCCAACTGCTACGACAACGCCAACAAGCGCATGTATGTGGGCAACGGACTGACAGGAGGCTATTTCAGCAACGGTTCCGTTAACGATTTCTACCGCGAGGTCCGCTACTACCAGGACGGACATGTCGCCAACGGCTACTTCGCCTATGACGGCACCTTCGGCAAGCACAACGTCGCCGCCACCCTCGGTGCCAACTTCGACGACTACCGTTCTTCGAACGTGACCGTCCACCAGAAGGGCTCCCTGAGCGACGCCCTGGCCTACCTCAACCTGGCTTCTGCAACGGAAATTTCCACCCTCAACGAAAGCAACAGCGCCTACAGGACCCTCGGCTTCTTCGGCCGTCTGAACTACAACTACGCCGAGAAATACCTGTTCGAGGTATCCGGACGTTATGACGGAACATCCCGCTTCCCCAAGAATCACCGCTGGGGTTTCTTCCCCTCCGTTTCTGCGGGATGGCGCATCAGCGAGGAACCTTTCTGGGCACCGATCAGCGGCGTCTGGAACAAGGCCAAGCTCCGCCTGAGCTATGGTACCCTCGGCAACCAGCAGGTCAGCAATTATTACTATTTCGACACCATATCCCTGGATAAGCTGACGTACACCTTCAACGGAACCGATGCGGCACAGAGGGCCACGATGTCATCTCCTGTTTCCAGCAGCCTGACCTGGGAGACCGTCATTTCCTATAACGTCGGTCTCGACCTCGGTTTCTTCAAGGACCGCCTGAACATCGTCGCCGACGCATACATCAGGGATACCAAGGACATGCTTACCAAGGCGATGACGCTTCCGAACGTGTACGGCGTAAGTGCACCGAAGGAAAATGCTGCCGACCTGCGTACCAAGGGCTACGAAATTACCGTAAGCTGGCACGATGCGAAAAAAGTCGGCGGCAAGCCCCTTCACTACGGAATATCCGCATCCCTGGGTGACAACATCACCAAGATCACCAAATTCAACAACCCGACCAACCTGCTTACCGACAATTATGTGGGCAAGACTCTCGGCGAAATCTGGGGCTATCATGTCATCGGCCTGTTCGAGTCCGACGAAGCTGCCGCCCAGTGGGCAGAACAATATGACCTGAGTGTCGTCAACAAGGCAGAGCTTGCCTGCAAGGCCCCTTACAACATGGTAATGGCCGGTGATATGCAGTTCGAAAACCTGGACGGCGACACGCATATGAAGGATGGCAAGATTGCAATCAATACCGGCTCCAACACACTGGATGATCCCGGTGACCGCCGGGTGATCGGCAACAGCCTGCCCCGTTACAGGTATTCCTTCAAGGGAGATCTGGCCTGGAACGGAATAGATTTCAGCGTCTTCTTCCAGGGTGTGGGCAAATGCGACTGGTACCCGGATGCCAACTGCGTCTATTTCTGGGGCCCGTATTCATACAGAAGGCCGACGTTCATCCCAACGTCCCTGCAGGATAACTGCTGGACGGAAGACAATCCGTCAGGCTACTTCCCCCGCCAGAGGGCACAGCTCGTGAAGAACAGTGTAGTGAACGATCGCTATCTGCAGAGCGCGGCATACCTTAGACTGAAGAACCTTACATTGGGCTATTCAATCCCGTTCAAGACCAAAGCCATCCAGAAATGCCGTCTGTATTTCAGCGGAGAGAATCTATTCTATCTGTCTCCCATGAAGAAGTACTGCGACACCGTCGATCCTGAGGTTGCAACTACCTCCGCGTACGGCGACTGCCTGTATCCATATGCCAAGACCATCACGTTCGGCGTGGACATTACATTCTAATTATCAGGAGGAACGAAATATGAAAAATATATTCAAAGTAGTGATGATATCAGCCGCCGTGCTGACAATGACTGCCTGCGAGGACTTCCTCACGAAGACCCCCGAGACCTCCCTTTCTCCGGCGAGTTTCTTCTCTTCCGAGAAAGAACTTGAGCTGTGGACCAACTACGAGTATACAACCCTTTTGGATGATGCTACAGATTATGCTGAAATCAAGGGTGACGATTATATCGGACGCAGCCTGAGCGCTATCCAGAAGGGAACCAGGACCAATGCTACGACAGGTCTCTGGTCACAGTCCCACTGGGGCTACCTGAGGCATATCAATCAGTTCTTCGAGAATTGCTCCAACTGCAAGAACGAAGAGGTCAGGACCAAATTCGAAGGCGTTGAGCATTTCTTCCGTGCCCTGTTCTATTATCAGATGGTCCAGTATTACGGGGACGTACCGTACTATGATTCCGTAGTGGGCTCCGCAGACGAAGACGCCCTCTTCAGGGCACGCGACTCCCGCGGCTTTGTCATGAAAAAGGTCCTCGAGGATCTTGACCTTGCGGCAAAGAAACTGCCCGACAGCTGGTCTGACGGCTGCTTCCGCATCAATAAATACGGTGCGATGGCCCTGAAATCCCGTGCCGCCCTTTTCGAAGGCACGTTCCGCAAATATCACAATGTGGCCGACGAGCAATATACTGAGGCTGACGGCACCGTCACGACGCTGAGCTCCGAATGGTTCCTGCGTCAGGCAGCCGATGCTGCCCAGAGCGTGATGTCTTCCGGCAAGTACAGCCTGTACACCTCCAGCTCGAATCCCAACTGGAAGGCCTACCGCGACTTCTTCCAGCTTGAGGACCTTAAGGGCAATCCCGAGGCTATATTCGCAAAGCACTACGATGTCACCCTGGCTATCCGTCACGGGCTTCAGTTCGACCTTAAGAACGAAACCTACAGCGCTACCCGCCGTTTCGTCAACCATTATCTTTGCTCCGACGGCAAACCTATCCAGGATCGCGAGGGCTGGGCAACTGAACAGTACTACGAACAGTTCCAGCGCAGGGATCCCCGCATGGCGCAGACCCTCCACGCGCCCGGACATTTCGGCTATCTGGATCCGGAAATGAAGGGTGCCGTGGAAATCACCGATTTCGCGCGTACGCTGAACGGCTACCGTGTTATCAAGGGCGTTTCCGACGGCAGTCATGAGAACGCTACCACTAGCACTACCGACTGGGCATACATCAGGTATGCAGAAGTTCTCCTGAACTACGCAGAGGCGTACGCCGAACTGGGCGAACTGACGCAGGGTATGATAGACAAGTCCATCAAACTGCTTCGCGACCGTGCAGGAATGCCCAATCTTACGCTTCCGACCACGCCCGATCCACTGATGGCCGAGTACTATCCCAATGCTAATGGCACCCAGCTGGCGGCAATCCTGGAAGTGCGCCGCGAAAGAGTCGTCGAACTCTTTGCGGAAGGATTCCACCTGTGGGATATGATACGCTGGAAAGAAGGAGGGCCCCTTACTGCGGCTGGCAACAAGTCCGCCTCTGCCACTCCTCTGGATCCGGCTTGCAGCACCCCCGGCTACAAGGGCATCTACATTCCCGGTCCCGGTGAATACGATACCGATCATGACGGCAAGAAGGACCTGCTTGTGTACATAGGCACGGCGCCTTCGTCCGTCAGCTCCTCCATTCCCACTACGAACCGCATCAAGGTCGGGGAAAATTCCCTTACCCTGTCGGAAGGCGACCACGGATACATTACCCGTGACGCGGCCGAGGACTATGTGTGGACAGATCGCGACTACCTCTATCCTGTTCCTCTCGAGCAGATTCAGGCATACGACGGAAAATTAACCCAGAACCCCGGTTGGGAATAGTCCATGAAGCTTAGCCGCCTGTTTTTCCGGTTTATGGCCCTCATCGCCGCCGCCTCCGTCCTGGAGGCGTGCGACGACGTGCCGGAACCCGCCGACCGCTTTGAAGTGACGCCTTCGGCTTTGACCGTGGACGCCCTGGGCGGCCAGGTGTCCTTCAGCGTGCTCAGTTCCGAAGACTGGATGGCCTCTGTCAACCAGTCCTGGGCGAATCTGATGACCGTAAAAGGAAAGGGCTCCGAGACGGCGGTAACCGTGAAAGTGTCTGTGTCGGAGAATCCGGATACCGAGCAGCGTACGGCCGCAATAAAGGTCAGTACCCTGAGCGGAAAGAGCCAGAGCGTAGAACTGGTCCAGGCCGCCGGAAGCGGTGAGCCTTCCGTGAAGGGCATATCGAGTGCTCAGGACCTGCTTGCTTTCGCCGCTGCTGTCAATAACGGCGGTCCGGTAAGTCCTTATATGGTAGACGGAAAAGTGACGCTCTTGAATGACATTGACGCTTCTTCCATCAGCGAGTGGATTCCCGCAGGGTCGAAAGACAATCCGTTCCGCGAGGATTTCGACGGCAAGGGGCACGTGATCAAGAATGTGCACTGGACAGTTGATACGGACAAGTATCCCGATGCCGGCTTCATCGGTTATTCCCGGAACTCGAGAGTATCCAACCTCGTTTTCGGTTCCGAGGGAAGCAGTGTGTCCTTCAGCGGAAACGCTTCCGGGAACATCGGCGGCATCATCGGCAACGCTACGGGAGTAAACCTCACCAGCGTGACCAACAAGGCTGCCTTGAGCGTGGAGCACGGTTCCGCCACCCTGTGTTTCGGCGGGCTCTGCGGACGCACGGATGCCTCGACGGTCATCGGCGATGCCGAGTCGAGGAAGAAGTCCTGCGTCAACGACGGCGACATTTCAGCGTCGTTCGCATGCCGGACTGCCGGAATGGTGGGCTACAACGAGGGAACGATCGTGAACTGCACCAACAATGGAGCAATTACCGGTGTCGTTTCCGCCGACTTCGGCCCCGCCTGGGGATGCGCCTACAATTCCTCCGCCGACAAGTTTACAAGCAACTACGGTTACGGTTCGGTCAACGGGCGGGCTTCCGTCCATTCCACGGCAGTCTATCCTGCCAAGGCCTACAACCTGGAAGAAAATACGGTCGACTGGACGCAGGATACTTACTTCGACTGGGAGGTTCTGGAGGAAAAACAACTTCATCCCGGCGTGAAATACACTCACTGCTCTTTCACCGGAATGCCCCGTCACATGCACGTGCTGCAGATAGACCTCGGGAATCCAAATGTGGATCTGACCACTGCTTATGCCAACGAACAGGTGCCCAATCCCAATGCCAACAAGAACAACAACAACGGCAAGAATCTCCGCGAGACCTTGTCGGAAATATGTTCCCGCAGGCGCGCGGAGGGGCAGAACATCATCGCTGGCATAAACACCGGATTCTTCGATTCCAATGACGGTATCTCCAGAGGTTTTCACGTGGAAGAAGGTGAGCCCGTGTACATCAACAACCCGGCTGTCGTCTCGGCGCTGAGCAACCATGCATGGGCGTTTACGGTATTCTCGGACGGGACCGCATCCTGCGGAAAGAAATCCGTGTCCGCGAAGCTTGAGGCGGGAGGAAAGGAATACACCATCTGTTCCGTGAACGACACTATCCTCCGTCACGCATCCGCACAGTATGCGGTGAATATGTACACGAACCGCTACAAGCAGTATCCGCACGCTTCAAAGAAAAGCATCACCAATCCGCTTGCGACGAACGTGCTGTATGTAATCGCTCAGTATAAGGACAGCCCCGTGAAGGTTAACACCGGCTGGGCCGAGGCCGTTGTGAAAGAAATGCATAACGGTACCGGCAACCCTCTTTCTTCGGCGCCTTATCTTTCTTCGGCGAATGAAGTAGGTTTTGCAGTAAGCGGTTCCAGTGCCCAGGCCTTGCTCTCTTCCCTCAAAGCGGGAGATTCTATCCGCCTGAAGTTCAACATGTCCGTCGAGGGAGAGACCAAACCCGTCTATACCCAGAACAGCAGCATGTACAGGCTGATGGAAAACGGCCAGGACGGCAGCAATACGCCGCCGTCCGGGAACCTTCTCTATACTACTTTCGACCCCATAACGTTCCCCGTAGTCAGTCAGGACTGCAAGACCGTTTGGCTGGTTGAGGTCGACGGCCGTCAGTCCGACTATTCCTACGGCCTCAAGGGGTATGAGATGTTCCGTATAGCCCAGAAGCTTGGCGGCTGGAACGTGACCCGTTTCGACGGAGGCGGCTCCTCTTGTATGTGGGTGTATGACAATGCGGCATCATCCGGAAAAATCGTCAACCGCGTCTCCGACTCCAAAGGCGAACGCAGTTGTCTCAATTATATGCTAGTAAGAATCAAATAATTAATAATAGCAGCAAAATGAAAAACCAAGTAAAACTGATCTGCCTGTCACTGGCCGCCATGTTGATGGTCATGTCCTGCGTAGAGGAGGCCGAGCAGATTACATTCTCTTCGGATCCGGCTGCCCTGGCCGACGTTCCGTGCAAGGATCCTTCCGATCAGGTCCTGAACCTGACCACAAACGCGAACTGGATCGTTGTAACGCCTACCTGGGTCAAGGCCGACCCCATCTTCGGAAGCGGCAACGCGATAGTCAGCTTCTCCGTAGAGAGTAGTTATATCAACGAGAAGACGGATGTCGCTCCCCGCTCCGGAGAGATTGTGTTCTCCGGCGGAGGAAAGTCATACACCGTCCCGATCTCCCAGCTCGGCTATACCGTGCCCTATGATCCGTCGGCCAGCATCGGAGGCATTCCTGATGTGGACGAATTCATGAAGTTCGTTGAGGCGGTGAACAATAATGACGGCACATCCCGCTGGCAGAACGCCTCCAAGGAGATCAAACTGCTCGCAGATATCAACCTGTCCGAGTTCAAGGAATGGACGCCTATCGGTAATCCCGAGACGGTCAGCAACGGCAACTATGCCGGCGCTTATACAGGCGGCTCATTCAAGGGTGTTTTCGACGGTGACGGCCACACCATATCCGGTTTCAATCCCACCGTCAAGGTCCCTGCAAACGGCACTTTCGGCCTCTTCGGCGTACTTGACGGTGCGACTGTCAGGAACCTTAACATCGTGACCGACCTTGAAATCTCGGCGGAAGCCCAGGCTGACGCCGGCGTTCTTGCGGGAACTGTGATCTCTTCCACCATCCAGAACGTCAAGGTCAGCGGAAAGATCACGTCTGCCGGTACCGGTGAATCGAAGCGCTTTGCCCTGGGCGGCATCGCCGGATTCATATTCAACACGGGAACCGGCATCAGCACCGTCAAGGACTGCACGATCAACCTCACTGTCAATGCGGACTGCGGAAGCAATACGGCCAACGGTGCCGCCGGTGCCATGTATGGCGGCGTTGCAGGCTTCGTGACCACAGCCCAGGATGACTCAGTGAACACTATTGAGAACTGCGTCAACAATGGTGAGATTACCGCCAAACTTGGCCGTTGCTCCGGTATCGTTGCCACGGCAAACTTCGGCGGCCGTCTCCTGAACTGTACGAACAACGCCAACCAGGTCAACACCATCGCCAACGGCCGTATAGGTAACGTCGTGTCCGTGCTGTATAAGAATGCAGTTGTGGAGGGCCTGGTGAACAACGGTAACCTTACTACGACAGCTTCCGACACCCACGCCGGAGCCATTGTCGGCTTCTTCAACGATGACGCCATCGTCATGAAGGGAGGCAAGAACACGGGTACCATCATTGCCGCCAATACCAAATACAGAGGCCTCATCGGCGCCAACATCGCCAAGTTCACATCCATCAGCGGGGTTACCGTCGGCGGAAAACTCGGAGTTTATAAGGAAGACGGCAACCATGAGATGATAGACGTGAATGCCGGAAACTTCACCGAATACATCGGCGTAGTCCCGGATGCCTACCGTGAGAAGATCACCGACCTTACCTGGGACGGCGAGGCCGCACCGCCGACACCGACCGTAAAGGGTATCGGTTCTGCCGCCGACCTGAAGGAATTTGCCGAATTGGTGAAGACCGGCGGCGACGTGAGCAAGTTCCTCGTGGACGGAGTGCTCGCACTTGGTGCCGACATCGACTTGGGAGGTGCAGAATGGACGCCTATCGGAGCCGGTTCCGTAACGAATGCCGGTGTGATAGCGGAGGGTGTTGTCCCGTTCTCGGGCGTCTTCGACGGACAGGGGCACACTGTCGACAATTTCAAAATCAGCGTTCCCGCCGATGCAGCTCCAGGTTATGCTGCAGGTCTCTTCGGCATCCTCAGCGGTGCGACCGTGAAGAACGTAGTTATCGGCTCCAAAGCCGTCTTTGAAGGACAGAGTGCTGCTATGTCGTTCATCGGGGGTGTGGCCGGATTTGCGCTTAACTCCACTGTAGAGGGCTGTACGAACAAGGCGACCATGAGCGTGACGGCGGCAACGGACGACGTCCGCGAATGCCTGGCCGGCATTGTCGGTGAGATGTACACTGCCGAAGGCGACTACGCAAGCTATGTCAAGAACTGCGTTAACGAAGGCACCATCACTTCCAAGAATTCCGTGAATACCAAAAACGGCGGCACCGGCCTTTCCGTCGCCGGAATAGTTGGCTTCTCAGACGGCAAGAACTTTAACTATATCCAGAACTGCACCAACAAGGTGGCCATTGCTGCCGAGGCTACCCGCCTGGCCGGAATCGTGGCTTCTGCAAATGCCAAGACCAAGGTTGAGGACTGCGTGAACGAGGGCAAGATTTCCGGTCTGGACGTTAAGGCCAGCAACAGCCGTGTCGGCGGAATCTGCTCCGCCGGCAGCACCGACGACGTATTCACCCGCTGCATCAACAGGGGAGACATCGTATTCGACAAGGCGGGAGATACGACCCACGGCTATGCCGCCGGCATCCTGGGCCAGTCCAACAACCCCATCACGATAGAAGCCTGCGAGAACTATGGAGCTGTCCTGTCCGACATGTTCAAGGCAAGCACCGTCTATATGGGCTCCATCCTGGGCAATGCAAACAGTAAGGCCGTGACGATCAAGAACTGCAAGGTCGGCGGAAAGGTCGGCCCTCTGACTCCTGATGCAGATTTCCAGGTCGTTACCCTGACCCCGGACAACTTCGAGAAATACATAACCCTTGCTTCATCCAAGGCAGGCAGCTGCACATTCGAAGGAAATGTTTGTGGAAACTAACATAGGAGCGAAACAGTTTATCATGAAAGCTGCCGCCGCATTGTCGGCGGCGGCCTTCATGCTGACAGGATGCACGGACCCCATTCCGGCGTCTTCGGAAACGGTCAAGGACAAAATGGCCTTCCTGCAGAACGATTGCACCGTTTTCGAGGGTGAAGAAATAGCTGTGCCGGTGTCGTATCAGGTCTTTGAAAGAGGCGTTTATGTCAAGGCCGACTATGATTTTAAAGCCAATCCCCAGAGTGTAACTGTCACCTCTTCGAATCCGGATGTCGCTTCCGTGTCGTCCGGAATAATAAAAGGATTGAAGGAGGGGACCTCCGCACTGTCGCTTTCGTCGGATAAAATCCAGGCAAAGGGGGAGCTGAACGTGACGGTCAAGGCAAACGAAGACACCCATGCTTCCTCTTTTAACCAGGACATCACTCAGCCTTTGACGGCCGACATGATAGCACTCCCGCTGGGTCTCCAGACCGGCATGCAGAGTTTCGATATAGACAAGCGCGGCCGGTTCTATATGTCCACCGAGGACAAGACATCCATGAGGGTGTGTGCCCTGAATATGGACGGATCCAAAATCGGTGGTGATATGGTGCTGCCCAGCGGCGGCCATGGGGACGGCTTCAGCATCGAGTACGATGCCGACGATGTCTATTTCTGGACCAGCGGCACAATGGGAGACCATGCAGACAACGGCGGATATGCCGGCGGCAAGGCTAACGGTCCGGACGTGCGTCTGATCTGCCGCCATAAATTCAAGGCCGGCGTCACGGAATATGCCGAAGATGCCCTTGAACACTTTTATTTGAACGACAACGGTGCCCGCTTCGCTGATGTAGACACCGAGCATGACGTGATAGCCCTGTGGACCTATGAGGACAGCAGTGATTACATATATGTGTACCGGCTGTCCGAGATACGCAACGCCAAAACGGTCACGGTGAAGGTCACCAGAGAATCACATAATCAGGGAAAGAGTGTGACGGCCTACGATCTGAAAACCGTCACGCCGGTAGCCAGCTTCCCCTGGAAACGCAAGGGCGTGACCACGGGAACGACGAACAGCGGCGCCGTCCAGGGATTCTGTGTGTATGCAGACAGAATATATGTGACTTCGGGCGCCAAGAACGACGAGGCTACGCTGATGTCGGTAATGGACTTCAGCGGGAATATCATACAGCAGCTTGTGAAAGTGGGCGTGTCGGTAGACAAGCAGCAGCTTATCAAGCTGAATCTGTCTTCGGACGGGACATTCGAACCGGAAGGCGTCCACATCCGCAAGGGGCAGATGTATCTGGGATTTGTGGGCGATTACCCTACTTCCGGATCAAAGAAACACACGTGCATCATCAAACTTAAAGATTAAATAAGGACACATCACTATGACAGAAAACCGTTATGAAACACCCGAAACAAGGGTGATTGAAGTAAATGCCCGGGATATTTTACTCTATTCCGGCGTGAACAACATGGGAGACAACGAAGTCTTCAGCGAGGAACTTGATTTTGATATCTTTTAAGGAGGGCACGATTATGAAGACAAGATACATCTTACTGGCCGCTACGGCCCTTTTCGCATTCTCCTGCACGACAGAACTGGAAGTGGAAGTTCGGCCCCAAGCCGGAGAGCGGGTTACCATCAAGGTCTCTACTTCTGAAAATCTGGGCACGAAAGTGACCTTGTCGGAAGCAAGCGACAGGAAGTCTATGAACCTGGAATGGGAAGATGCCGACATTCTTTCCATCAATGGGAACGAGTTCACGGTGAGCAATATCATAAGTTCCCACGAGGCTGAATTCGACGGCGAGGCTCCTGCCAACAGCCCCTATACCATTATCTATCCCGGCAGCTACGCCGACGCTGACGCTTTCAACGCCCGCAGTTATACCGGTCAGGCCCAGAGCGGCAACTCTTCTACCGCGCATCTTGAGTACAACGCCATGCTTTCCGGCGTGAGTGAGTACCAGGAGCCCAAATTCGATGCGGCCTGGGCTACCGACAACGGCGGCACCCTGGTGCAGAACGGCGTCATCCAGCTGCGCCTGCAGGTACCTACAGATGTGACGGCGGTCAATTCCGTTACCCTGCTTGCCTCCCGCGCTGTTTTCCCGACCACCAATGCAGGTGACGTCAAGGTTAGTGAGCAGACGCTTGCAATGGGCGGAGCCGCTCCGACAAACCACATCGTCGAGGCTTACATGATGTTCTCTGCAGCCGGAGTTGACTTCCTGGCTGACGATGAGCTCACCGTCATCGTGGATACCCCCGATGCCATGTATGTCCGTACGCTTGCTATGACCGCACAGTCATGGACCGGCGGCAGCCAGTACACCGTCCAGTGCAAGGTCCTGACGGAGAACAGCTTCGAAATCAACAACGCCTCCGACCTGGAAGAATTCCGCGACGGCGTGAACAGCGGCAGCATGCTGTGGGCTACCTGCCACGTGAGCCTGAAGGCCGACATCGACTGCTCGGGCATCAGCTCCTGGACTCCTATCGGCAACGGCACGTTCCTTTCCGCCAGTCCTTACACGGTGGCAGGAAACACGTTCCGTGGCGTTTTCGATGGAGAAAACCATGTCCTGGAGAACCTCCAGCTGAATGGCACCCCTGCCGAAAACACTCCTTACGGCTTCTTCGGAATCCTTGACGGAGCAACCGTCAAAAACCTTGTATTCGGCGCCTCTTCCGGCGATTCCGGTTTCTTCAAAGTAACTCCTTCCGGCATCATGGAGGCAGGAATCGTAGCCGGTCTGGCCCAGAGTTCCACCGTCCAGAATGTCACCAACTACTCTCCCATGAGTATCCTGGAGAACACGTCTTCCAGCGCAGCCTTCTTCGGAATGGTCGGTTATGCGTGGGGCTCAACGAAAGGCAAGACCCACGTGGATAACCTGAAAAACTATGGCGAAGTCAACGCACACACTGGTAACAATGCCGCCAATGGTGCAGGAGGAGTGCAGGTGGCCGGAATTGTCGGATTCAGCCAGACAGCCAAAGCGGGTGTCCAGAACCTGATTGAAAACTGCGAGAACCGCGCTGATCTGACCACCAACACAGGCCGTGTCGCCGGTATCCTTGCAGCAGCCAATAATCGCACGGACATCAACAACTGCGTAAACAAGGGTAATGTAATGAACACCTGCGCAAATGCCCGTATAGCTGGTGTCTGCGTGATCATTGGTTCCGGCGGTTCTATGTCTGGTTGTTCCAACTACGGAAATGTTGTCGTTACCAAGAGCGATACCCACGTGGGAGGATTGCTGTGCTTGATTAACAGTGCTGATATCACTGTCAGCGGCGGCGGAAACCACGGCTTGATTGTCGGTGACATTACTACCTACAGGGGCACCCTCATCGCCAATATCAATACCTTCAGCTCCGTTGACGGCATGGTCGCCGGCGGCGCTGTGGCAAACTACAACGGAGGCGACTATGAATACCCTGTTATCCTGACGGATGCCAACTACATGAGTTACATCGGCAAGATAAAATCCGGCAGTGAGTCAAAGGTCACCAACATCACCTTTGAAGCTTGGGACGGATATCCTGCCGGCAATGTGACCAACATTTCCAACGCCACGGAACTCCTGGCCTTCGCGGCCAAAGTCAATGACGGAGAGTTTGCAGCTTCTGATGTAGCCAAGCTTACGGCCGACATCGACTGCTCGGGCATCAGCTCCTGGACCCCCATCGGCAACGGTGGCATGTCAACCTGGAGCGCAACGGCACTTACCACGACAGGCACCGCCTTCGCTGGAACCTTTGACGGGCAGGGACACTCCATTACCAACCTGGCCATGAACTTCTCCTCTTCCGGCAGTTACGCTGCATACGGATTCTTTGGTGTTATCGAAGACGGCGCCACGGTGAAGAACCTCACTTTTGCCAGCAGCTGTTCCATGAACGTGGCTGCTTCCTATGGTTCCAGTTTCGGCGTGCTTGCAGGTTTGGTGAAGGGCGCTACAATCCAGAATATCGACAACTACGCACCCGTTACCGGAGGCGGTACCAGCTCATTGAGCGACAATATTGCTGCCGGCCGTACCATGGTAGGTGCCATCATAGGCGAAGTCCATCCCAACACCGTAGCGGCGAACCTCAGCAATCTGCACAATTATGCCGACATCGGCTCCTCTTCGGCGGAGTTCACCCGTGGAGCCAATACCGGCAACGGTGGAAACGGATTTGAAGTAGGCGGCATCGCCGGCTTCTCCACCACCAGCACGACATCCCTGCTTGCCACCTTCACGGATTGTGTCAATGATGGAGACATCTACACGAATGCCGGCCGTAGTTCCGGTATTGTCGCGGGTGTCAACCGTTACACAAAACTGAAAGACTGCATCAACAACGGCGACGTGGTATCCTCCGTAAGCGGTACTTTCCGCCTGGGCAATATAACCTGTATAGCCGGAGAAGGCAGCATACTGGACGGTTGCATCAACAACGGTGACCTCTCGGCACTCGGTTGCGCTTCTGTTGCCGGCGTCGTATGTCTCGTTAATCACGCGTCCGTGCAAATTAAGGACTGCGCCAGCCTCGGCGCCACTATCCTTGGCAGTGCTGTGAACGTGAACGGCACTCAGACCTACAACGGTGTTCTGTTCGGTTATTGCAACGTTGCTGCAACCTTCAGCGGATGCCAAGTGAGCGGAGCAATCGGCACGGACGACATCAACAAGGTTACCCTGACACTGGAGAATTACTTCCAGTTCACAGGCCAGGGCACATCCAAGTGCACATCCTACACTACCGACAACATCCACTTCGCTGAATAGCATGAAGCGTCTCTTATCCATCCTTGTCCTGCTCCTCGGCACCCTGGCGCTACAGGCCCAGAGTGCCCGGGAGTTGATACAGGATGACGTCCTGCGGGCAGGCGGGGTGTACTATATGTACCAGTTCAAGGAACATAAGGTCACCCCGCCCCCGGCGGGATATACGCCTGTGTACCTGAGCCACTACGGCCGGCACGGGGCGCGGTATCTGCTGAACGACACGCAGTACGAACGCAGTTTGGGCGTGCTAAAGGCCGCCCACGAAGCGGGTGCGCTCACTCCCGAGGGCGAAGACCTCTGGACGGAAGCGTCGGCCTACTTCGAGGAAACCTGCCGCTACAGGGCGGGAAACCTCACCCCGCCGGGTTGGGAACAGCACTACCGTATCGCACAGGACATCTACAGGGATAACAGGAAACTCTTCAAAAAGCGCCCGGTGATTACCGCCGGCGCCACGCAGATCCCCCGCTGCATCGTGTCCATGACGGCCTTCTGCCAGGGATTGCTGAAAGCTGATCCAAAGCTGGACATCTATGCGGCGGCCTCCACTGCCGAGCTGGACGAACTCAATCCGCACGCAAGTGAGAATCCGTTCCGCCAGTCGGTTCCGATGGAAGGAGGACGCTACAAGCGCAAGGACCCATGGGGGACCGACCTTAAGACCTTTATCGATAAGCGGATCGACCATAAGGCCATCTGCTCGCGCATTTTCAAGGACCCGGAGTTCACGAAGCCCTTCAGGGGCACGCGGGCGTTCGTGACGGATCTCTATGATCTGGTGTTCAACATGCAGTGTACCGGCACCTCCCGCAGCCTGCTTTCCGTATTCAAGCCGGAAGAGATATATCCGCTGTGGGAAATAAACAACTACATCCATTATATGGAAGCGGCCCCGCCGGCTACCATGCGTGACCTTCCCGCCCTGAAACACCTTGTCGCCGACGCCGACTCGGCCATAGCCTCCGGCAAGCCTGCCGTCAGGCTCCGTTTCGGCCACGATACCGTACTCCTGTTTCTGGTCTCATCCTTTGGGGCCGACGGTTTCGGAATCGTCCCGGAAAGCGCCGACGGCATATCGGAGCGTTGGTGGAATTTCCGTTCCCCCATGGCCGCTACCATGTATCTGGTCTTTTGTCGGAACAAAAAGGGGGACGTCCTGTTCAAGATGGTGCTGAACGGAGAAGAGGCCAGGCTCCCACTCACCCCCGTCACGGGTCCCTGGTATTCGTGGACTGAATGCAAAAACAAGTTTAATAGTATATGAAAAAGTATTTGTCACCTGAGGCTGAGATGCTTAATTATGAAGAAGCACAGCCGATGCTTGAAGCTTCCGGTAGCTTTACCGGCGATATTTCCGATTTTGAATTGGTGGATGATACCTGGAGTTGATTATGAGGGGTCATAAGTTCCGGGTTGCACTTGCAGCCCTCTTTGCGGCATCTCTCTTTTCCCTGTCCTGCTTCGGCTCGTCGGGGAAGGAACTGAAAGTGCTGTATTGGAACATCCAGAATGGAATGTGGTCCGACCAGGCCGGAGGCTACGACAACTTTGTCGCCTATGTGAGCAGCCTGGATCCCGACATCTGTATCTGGTGCGAGGCGGAGTCCAGGTATGTTACGGACACCGACACCAAGATGAAGATGCCCGAGGACCAGTACCTTCCTTGGAACTGGGATGTGCTTGCTGCTCGTTACGGGCATAAATACACCCTGATCAGCGGAAAGCGCGACACCTTCCCGCAGGTAATCACCTCGAAGTATCCCCTGAGGATTGTCAAGCGTATTACCGGCAACGGCGATGATATCATCGTCGTACACGGTGCCGGCTGGGCCAAGGTGGACCTTGGCAAAGGGCGCGAGTTGAACCTCGTCACTCTCCACACTTGGCCGATGAAGTACGCCTACAAGGCGGAGGACAAAAAAGCGGATGCCGCCGCTCAAGGCGGAGACCGATTCAGGGCCGTGGAGATACAGTATGTCTGCGAGCAGACCATCGGCACTGTTCCGGGCGCGGACAAACAGCTCTGGCTGATGTGTGGAGATTTCAACGCCATTTCCAGCGTGGACAATTTCCATTACCAGCTTGACCCTTCAGATCCTGCGTTTCTGGTCCACGACTATGTGCGGGCCAACACCCCGTACTTCGACGTTATCGAGCGCATGTATCCGGGGGAATTCCACAAAAGTACCCTTTCCGGCCGCCGCATAGACATGGTCTATGTCACGCCGGCCCTGTTTGACAGGGTAAGGAGCGCTGACATCCTTTATGACGGATTCGCCGCTTCCGTCCGTGACCCCCGCGGAAAAGAAATACACAATTTCTGCCACCCCTCGGACCATTATCCGGTCCTGGTTGTGTTTAAAATGAAGTAAATGAAGAAGTATATTATATTGTTTGCCGCGCTTGCGTGCCTGTGTGCCTGCGAAAATGAGCTGGCACCGGATGAAACCTGCGCCGGGCTGGTCAGGACGTCGCTTCAGGCCACCCTTCCTGGCATGACCAGGACATCCGTTGACGGAGTCAAGATGTCGTGGAGTGCCGGGGATGAGATCGCGGTTAATGGAAGCAGTTCATATGCATTAGCCGAAGGAGGCGCGAGTGTCAGTTTTGATTTCGCTGACGAACTGACGTCCCCGTACCGTGCGGTATATCCGGCATCTATGTGGAAAAACGACACTCAGCTTGTCGTTCCGGACAGTTTCGATGCCTCCCTGACGCAGATTCCGTTGTGGGGATATGCATCCTCCGGCAGCCAGATAGGTTTTTCCGCCCTGACGGCAGTGTTCCGTATTCCCCTGACAGGAAACGGAGAAACCCTAAAGAAAGTCACATTGACGGCGCTTGGAGGACAAGCCCTCAGCGGAACGTTCAATATAGACTTTTCCAGCGGCAAGATTACTCCTGTGGCCGGAAACAACACCGTAACCCTGAATTGTAACGCCACGCTCGGCCAGGAACCTCTTCTGCTGTATCTGCCGGTGCCTGAGGGGAATTACCCCGATGGCTTCCGCCTTGATTTCGAGGATGCCGGAGGGAATGTTATGAGCCGCAATGTCGGCGCCCGTACCTGCGTGGCGGGACAGTTGCGCGCCATGCCCGCCCTGACTTGGAAGACGGCCCCAGGAATCGCTACTGCGGCAGACTTCGCGGCTTTTGCCGAAGCCGTGAACAGTGGCTCATCTACGAAGCAATGGGAAAATGACGAAGGCGTTGTGACCCTGCTTGGAGACATCGACTTCTCCGGCGTCACTTCCTGGACTCCGGTAGGCACGGGCGTGAGCACCTGGGCCTCCAACACCTTGACTGTCAGCGGCCATCCCTTCACCGGGCACTTCAACGGCTGTGGCCATAAGCTGCGTAATTTCGCCTTCTCCTATGCCGCTGCCGGTTCGGATATCACCAAGGACAGCATGAATTCTCTGCCTTGCGGCATCTTCGGTATCCTCGGCCCCGGGGCCATTGTGGAGAATTTCGTAATCGACGCCAGCTGCTCCTTCAAGTTCAGCCCGACCGTGCGAAGTGATGCGGGAATCGTAGCGGGACTCGTGCAGGAAGCGACGGTGCGCAATATCAAGAATTACGCATCCATGACACTGGACAACAAGGCCGCGGACGATACGCGTGAAACGATGGCGATGCTGGGCTTTGCCTTCTCCGGGGAAGGGGATACGCTCATCGAAGGCCTTGTGAACGATGGAAAAGTGTCGGCATCTGCCGGCGCCAGCACCAAAAACGGCGCAACGGGTGTCCAGGTTGCCGGCATCCTGGGCTTTGCAACCAACGCGTCCGGCTCCAGCCATATCGTCCACCTGTCACATTGCTCCAATAACGGAAAACTGGAAACTACAGTCTGCCGCAGTGCAGGAATAGTTGCCGCGGCCAACCGCTATACACTTGTAGAGTCCTGCGACAACCACGGAGACAACTTCAATGCATTCCCGGTATCCGGCAGCGGGCGCATAGCAAATATCACCTGCATCACAGGTGACGGTTCGGCACTTGTCGGATGTGTCAATTATGCCGATGTCATATGTTCCACGAAGGCCCGTGCAGGTGGGGTGGTGAGCCTGGTCAACAACAAGAACAACCGGTTTGAGAACTGTGCTAACTATGGCCGTGTCATCACTGACGAGACGACTTATCGCGGCACCTTGTTCCAGCAGTGCAATCTTGCCGCAAGTTTCAAGGCCTGTATCGCCGCGGGCGACGTCGGGACCTACAATGGCGGTTCATACCAGATGGTGGGCGTCAATGCGAACAACTATTTCGATTATATCGGTTATCATAATTCATCCGCCACGAATGTAACTGCGGATAATATCATCTATGCCGTAGCCCCTGAGTGGACAGGAATAAACAGTGTCGAAGATCTGCTTGCCTTTGCGCAGGCAGTGAACAGCGGCGGAGACCTTTCGCAATGGCAAAGCAAAGGGACGATACAGATTCTTCGCGACATCGACGCTTCCTCCATCAGCGAATGGGTGCCGATAGGCACGGATCAGTGTCCGCTTCGCTGCGATATTGACGGAATGGGACACCGTATCTATGGCGTCAACTGGCGGATAGACGCGGTGAAGTATCCGCACGCCGGCCTTTTCGGCAATGCGAACAACGTGAGTATCAGCAACCTTGTTTTCGGAGACAGCAATAGCCGTGTTGTGTTCTATGGCAACCCGTCCAAACTGCGGGCGGGCGGTATCGTAGGATATGCCGCGGGCGTGACCATGCACTCCGTGACCAACAATGCCGATTTGAGCGTCGAGGGCAGCAGCGCGCAAGGTAACGGGCTGATTATCGGCGGCCTTGTGGGCTATAATTCTCCCGAATCTACCCTCGGCGGCGAGAATGAGGCGGACGCCTGCACAAATAACGGCGACATCATCGTACCTCTTGCCTGCCAGCAGGGCGGCCTTGCCGGCTACAGTACAGGAGTCATAGGCAATTGCGTCAATAAAGGTGCAATCATCGGCCTCATCAACGGCAATTACGGTCCCGCCTGGGGCTGCTGCTACAACAAAACGGCCGCTTCGTTCAGCAACAACAAGGGATACGGCCGCGTAGGTGACTATAACACTTATGCTAACAATCCCCAGCAGGCCCCTGCATCCAATTTCTACAATGCCGTACGCCAGGACTATACCAAATGCTTCACGCCGGAAGCGAACAGCGTGGACTGGACGCTCGACAGTTATTACGATTGGAATGTGCTGGAAAGCCGTACGCTTGCCAGCGGTGCCGTCTATCGCCATTGCCAGTTCAAGAATGTGCCCCGTCATATGCACGTGCTGGAAATAGACCTGACGAGCCAGGCGATTGAAGTCACTACCGCCCTGGCGGATGATATAATCCCCAATCCGAACGGACGTGACAACGACCACCTGGATGCCGGATTCGTGCTTCGCGAAACCCTGTCCAAGCTCTGCACGCGAAAGCGGAATGCGGGCGACAACATTCTCGCGGGCGTCAATCTCGGTTTCTTCGATTCTGAAGCAGGCATACTGCGCGGCTTCCACGTAGAAAAAGGAGAACCGCTGTATATCAACAATCCGTCCGTGGTGACGAAGCTTTCCAATCACAGATGGGGCTTGACGGTCTTTGAGAACGGCACAGCCTCATGCGGCAAGAAGGTTTTCACGGGAACTTTACGTCACGCCGGGACGGAGTATTCCTACTACAGCATCAACGACACCACACTGAGGCACGCTTCGCCGACCGTGGCGCCCGTAAACCTTTATACGTCGCGCTACGTGAGGCTGCCGCATCCTTCGAATACCAAGATAGTCAATTCTCTAGCTTCGAACGTGCTGTATGTCGTCTGCCAGTACGACGATGCTCCCATGAAGGTCAACCGCGGTTATTATTCGGCAACGGTGCAGTCCATTTATGACGGCCGGAAGCAGTCGCTTTCGAGCCTGCCGTACCTTTCGTCTGCCAACCAGGTAGGCATCGCCCTTTCCGGAACCGTTGCCGACACGTGGGCATCCTCGGTGAAGGTGGGCGATACTGTCGATTTCAAATGTGATATTGCCATAGAAGGAGACGCCTCAAAGCCCATCGCCGCATTGGGATCGTCCATGTATGAAATAATGAAAGACGGTAATGACCGTACTTCTTCCATAGGTTCGTCATCCGCCCTTCATACAAAGTTCGACCCGATGACCTGGCCGGTTGTCAGCGCTGACGGCAAGAAACTGTGGCTGGTTCTCGTGGACGGCCGTCAGGGCTGGTACTCTATGGGTATGAAGGCGTATGAGATGTACCGTATATCCAAGAAGCTCGGCGGTTCGTCGGCTACCCGCTTCGACGGCGGCGGATCCACCACGATGTGGCTGTGGAACGCATCTTCGGGGAAAGGCTCCGTGGTCAACAGTATTTCCGACAGTAACGGCGAAAGAAGTTGCATGTCCTATTTGTTAATACGAGCAAAATAATATAAATATGAGAAAGCCTGTTTTATTCATTTGCATTGCGGCCGCATGCGCCGCCTTGTTGCCGGGCTGCACACGGGAAATCCCGCAGCCGGACAACAGGAATGTAATAAGCGTATCCCTTCCGGAACTCGATAGCAAGACGGCCATCAATGGCGTCAAGGTTAGCTGGACGGCGGGCGATGCCATCGTCGTCAACGGCGTGACTTCGTCGCCTCTGACGGGGGATTCTGCCGTCGGCAGCTTCTCCTTCGATGAGGAGGTTTCTACACCTTACGAGGGAGTGTATCCTGCTTCCCTGTACAAGGATGCGCAGACGCTGACGCTGCCCTCGGAGCGGAGCGCTGATTCCCAGACCGTTATATTGGGAGGCCGTTCCGAGACTGAGGGACAGCTGCAATTCTCCTCTCTGACGGCGATGCTGAGAGTGACGGTGGCAGGTACCGCTGAAACTGTCGTTAAAAAGGTAGTTGTGGCCGGCCTCGGAGGCGAGCAGATAGTCGGAGACTTTACAATCGACTACTCAACACTCCAGCTTACTGGCGTTTCCAGCGCCGATGCCGACAAGGCTCTTACCGTCAATTGCGACGTAAGTCTTGCCGAGCCTCTGGTGCTCTACCTGCCCGTTCCTGCCGGAGAGTATCCGGAAGGAATCAAGGTTACGGTGACGGACCAGAACGGAGATATAATGACGCGTAACACCAGTGCCCGTACCCTGGAAGCCGGACAGCTGCGCGGAATGCAGGCCGTGACCTGGAAAGTGAACGGTATTGCGACCGCGGAGGATTTCGTTGCATTTGCATCGGCCGTGAACTCCGGAGCCCCCACCCTGCAGTGGGAAAATGAACAGGGCTGGGTGAACCTCCTGGCGGACATCGACTTCGCCGATGTGTCTTCCTGGACACCGGCTGGCTTCGCCATCGCCCCGTGGGGCTCGAGCTATAATCCGGTGGTGACGGAAGGGTTCGCCTTCACCGGCAAGTTCGACGGCAATGCCCATCATATCAAGAACCTGCACCTGGTCTGCGACGAGACGGAGACGGGCCGCCATTGGGGTCTCTTCGGCTGTCTCGGCGAAGGGGCCATAGTACAGAACTTCGTCATCGAAAACAACTGCTCGCTGACAGTGAAACCTTCCGCATCCGTAAGCGTCGGCATGATAGCAGGCGTACTCTATGACGCCGACGTGCGCGACGTGACCAGCTACGCTCCCATGACCTATGAGGGTGGCGCGACAGGCCTGGTGCACATGGCCCTTATTGGAGGAATGTACTCCAAGAACCGCGGATGTACCGTGGACAGCGTCCATAATTATGGTGCCATGACCGCTACGAACAGCGCCAATATGAATGCAGGTGCAACAGGCATTCATGTCGCAGGCATCGTTGGCTTTACCAATGCCGCGAGCGACAGCGATGCGCGCAACACCATTTCGTCCTGTAACAACTATGGCGACATGACTTCCCAGGCCGGGCGTACTTCCGGCATAGTTGCAGCCGCCAACAGCAGCACCGACATTATCGGATGCGAGAACCGCGGCAACCAGCTGAATACAATGGCCAAGAACGATGGAACGCGTCTGGGCGGTATTGCCTGCTTGATTGCCAACGGCACCACGATGACCTCCTGCAAGAACTACGGCGATCTGATTTCCACGACTTCCGGCCGTTGCGGAGGCCTGATTTCCCTGCCGAACAACTCTCCCGGTCCTTTTACCAACTGCGAGAACTATGGTGAGATCATCACAGACAGCCAGTATCGAGGAGTGTTCTTCGGCTATATCAATTCCGTTACCACATGGGAAGGCGGCGTGGCCGGCGGAAAGGTCGGCACGTACAATGGCGGTTCGTACGAATACGACCTTTATCCCGAATCAGGCAAGGTCGCATATCTTGGCAAGACGAACGCCACCGGTGCAGGCGGGCATTTCAACAACATCACCTATCTGATCCAGACAGGCGAGGAACAGCCGGATCCCGACCTGGAGGCCGCTGCCGACTTCAGGATATTCTTCATAGGCAACAGCTTCACGAAGGATGCGGTCGAACATCTTCCCGGCATCCTGAATGCCGCCGGCCTAAACAAGATCCAGCTCGTGCACATGTACTACGGTGGCAGAACCATACCCGAATACAACAGCGGCTGGTCCAGTTCGACCGATTACCATTGCTACCTTTGTAATCCCGGCCAGACTTCCTGGACCGACATTACAGGCAAGAGCCTTGCCCAGGTGGCCGTCAGTGCGAAATACGATATCGTGACTATCCAGGAACACACCGGAAGGCAGCTGGCCTGGGGTTGGACCACCGAAGAGAAGGCGGCCGTAGACGGGCTTGTACAGAAAGTGAAAGACGCCCAGACTGCAATTGGCGCTTCGCCTAAGTTATATTACATCCTTTCACAGGCCTATCATGACCTCTCCAAGGCGCAGAACGTTACGAAGCCTTTCTCCACTACCGACGAAATGTGGTCGTGCATTGCCGCACAGGGACAGGCACTGATGAATGACTGTGCCTTTGACGGCATCATTTCCACGGGAGCCATGCTCCAGAACCTGCGAACATCAGGCCTGAACAACGACTTGAACCTCACCCGTGACGGTTATCACATGGACTACGGCCTGGCTCGCTATGGCGCCGCCTGCACGGTCTTCGAGACTATTATCGGTCCCTTCAACGGAAATGTCACCCTGGATGCGAACAGCTACCGCTACAGCTCCACGGCCGCAGGCACGACGGCAGTCACCGATGCAAGCGCGCCCATCGCCCTCAAGGCGGCCCGTTATGCTATCGCCAATCCTTATGAAGTCACTGATATGCAGGGAGAAGGCGGATCCGGCGGACAGCAGGATGTGCCGGAAGATATCAATATCAGCACTGCCGCTGAATTTGCTGCTTTTGCCGCACGTGTCAACGGTGGAGACGAAGCGGCTGCCAAGGCCAATGTCACCCTGACTGCCGACATTGATTTCTCCGGCCTGAATGCCTGGACTCCCGTTGGTGATGCGACGTCATCCGGAAACGGCGGCAACGCTTCTGCCGCACAGGGCCCCGTGTTCAGCGGCGTGTTCGACGGCTCCGGCCATACCCTGAAGAACTTCAACTACACGGCCAGTCTGTCCGAAGGCAAGACCTGGGGACTCTTCGGATATGTGTACAAGGCTACGCTTAAGAACTTCACCGTCGAGGCAGACGTGAACTTCTCTGCAAGCGGTACCGCAGATGCGGCAGTCGTTGTAGGCACAGCCAACGGAAGTACGATTGAAAACGTGCAGGTGACCGGAAAGATTACTTCTACCGGATCGACAGCGAGCAAACGCTTCTCCCTCGGCGGCATAACCGGATTTGCATTCAGCAGCGTCAGCGGAACAGAGGGCAATCTTGACTGTATCATTAAAGACTGCACGGTCAACGCTACGGTCAATGCTGTTGGAGGTTCCAACCTGGCAAACGGTGCAGCCGGTGCTATGTACGGAGGAATCGCCGGATTCTGCACCGGCGTCAAGGACACTGATTCCAGGGTGCGCATTACGAACTGCGTGAACAACGGCGCGATGACGGTTGAGCTGGGCCGCTGCTCAGGTATTACCGCAACCGCAAATTACGGAACCATCATCACGAGCTGCACCAACAACGCTTCTCAGTACAATACCATCGCGAACGGACGCGTCGGCCAGATTGTCTGTAACCTGAGCGTCCAGTCCGGCATTATTGACTGCCAGAACAACGGTGACCTCACGACAACCGGCAACAAGACCACGACCGGAGGTCTCGTCGCGCTGATGGGCGACAAGACCTGCTACATGGAAGGCGGAGACCGCGTTGCAAACACGGCTACCATCATTTCCGGTTTCGATCCCAACACCGACAGCAGCAAACGTCGCTTCAGCGGCCTGATCTGCGCAAATATGAGCGCCATCGACCACGTCTCCAACGTCAAGGTGGGCGGCAGCCTCGGTGTTTACAACGCCGGCGGCAGCCCCGAAATGTTTGAGATTACCGCCGATAACTTCATGACGTACGTCGGAATAATCAATGCCAATTATTCCAGCAAGGTCACCGGCCTGACCTACGTCGAGTAACTGCGCAGAAACGTAGATATTAACAACAAAAACGGCCATCCAGCACAGCTGGATGGCCGTTTTTAAAAAAAAGAGGCACCTTTCCAGTCGCCTCTACTTCGATGCAAGCCTTGCTTGGCATAATCTGCCCCTTTACATCCAGGACATCCCAGCCGGCATCCTTGAGCATCAGTTCATACAGGCTGGACCGCTCCTGCAGTTCAATGTTCTTGAGCTGATAGAGCGTCTTCACCAGCCACTCCAGCGCCCGACGGCAACAACATCGTACTTGCTACGGCACTCTGCTTCAGCAGCCTCACAGTATATGCTGAGGTCCCGAAGCGGCTCTATTTCTCGCAAGTAGTCAAAGTTACGCATAGGCGTCAGTCTTTTTCCAAATATCTGGAGAGAAATACATTATATACGCAATAAGTATCTTTACTCCAGTCATTATCGACAAGTATCAACTCTTTTTCGACCAGGGACTTTACATTTTTAGAAACCGCCGCTCCGGAGCCAAGATGATACTTCTGAATAAAAGAAGATGAAGTCGGATGCTGAAGGCTTCCTTCTTTGGCTATTGCTTTCAGAAGTTTCCATTGAGCCACGGTCAGGAGCCGCTGCAATTCTAGAAAACGGTCCCGGTTTGCGTCAAGAATTCTCCTTTCGGCTTCAAAGATATCTGTAATTGTTATGTTTTCAGCGCTTCTAAAAAACACTTCGTTACAAAGCGTCTGCGTATAAAAAGTATGATCCCGAGTCCAGTCAATAATATGTTCTACACTTTCCGGATCAATCTTTTTCCCGTTTGTTCGGAAAAGATTTGCTATGAACTTCTCATAAACAGGGACATCCAGTTTTCCAAGCGGAACGAAAGTCGTGCTCTCATAAAAGGGTTTTTTTGCATTGGAGAATATATCCGTCATTGTATGCTTCTTGCTCCCGCAAAAGATAAACCTCACGTTATGAAGAGGTTGTATGTAGGTCCTAAGGAGTGCCTCCATATTTACCGCTTCATATTCACGGATCTGCTGGAATTCGTCTATTGCCAGGATAACCTTCTTGTTATGTTTCTCCAGGTATTGAAAAATCCCTTTAAGCGTGAGTGTTTTATCGTTGTCGTTCCGGTATGTAATACTTATCTCTGGTGCTCCTGTCAATGCATCATAAGATATCAAAGGCCGAAGTCCGCCGAGAGCCTTAAAGAAAGACGATATCTTGTTTTGTTGCTTCAGCACGCGTGCAACGGATTCCGCAAGTAGCTTAATGAAATCCTCAATGCTCTGTGAAGAGCTGATGTCCAGGTAGAAGGTATCGGTATCCTTTTGTCTTTCTCCAATTTCTTCGAATACACGATAGATTAGACCTGTTTTTCCAAGACGCCTCGGAGAAATCAAAGTAATGTTCCTGCCATTGTTAAGGTAGTCAATTATCTGTTTTGTTTCCGCTTCACGGTCACAAAAGAGTTCTTTGCTCTTGTACGGTTCGAGTATAAACGGATTCGGTTGCATATTCATTTGTTTTTCGCAAATATATGCTTTTGAAACAAATTAACCAAAAGTTATTAACCAAAAGTTAATTTTTAGGCTGCGACTCTATTTCTTGCAGGTAGTCTTCTATTGCCGCAATAGTTTCCTTGTTGGGCTCATCATAAGCAATGTCCATTAGAACCGTCTCAACATAGTTGTTGAGGCTTCGGTTCTCTTTCTTGGCCTTTACTTTAAGACGGCTAATCAAGTCTCTGTCGAATCTGAATGCCGTTTGTACTTTATTTGATGCCGTGTGTAACATAATAATAACATCCTGCAATAGTCCATGAATTATTTTTGATCCAGCGCAGTCTTCGTCTTGTAACATCCAGTTGGTTATATTATTTACCTTGGATGAAACTGACGGCTTTTGGACAAAAATCCGTCAGTTTGATAAAAAAACCATTTATTCTGACGGAAAAACGGCAAAAATCCGCCAGAAGTCCCTTGACACAAAAGAGACAAGCCCTTTCGAACTTGTCTCCTTGTGCGGTACCCTGTCAAATTATCGAACTATTCTCCATGACATGCAGGAGATATATGACTTTGCCGTTTGGATGGAAGTCTATGAATAAAAACCGAGGGGATAGAGCAGAGTGCCTTGCGGCACGGCAAAAGCCTATCCTACTTCAGATACCGCTAATATCTGCGATAGTGGCTCTTTACCTTCTCAATCTTGCCACGTCGGCGTCGTTTGTACGAACGCACCTTGACAAGCTTCAAAACCTTCACTCCAACGGAGATTTGAATCAGCGTCTGATTTGTTCTCATGGTGTTATGTATTAATGTTTGAATTGTGTGAGAGAACAATCGAGGCTTGCATTCAGTACCTCCCCTCGGTTAAGGGCCTATTTGAAAAAAGAAACAGACACCCATTTAGCGGATAGATGTCTGTAACATTGTTCAAACATTAACTTTGAACATATCACCGCTACAAAGGTAATGAAATAATTTCTTCCTGCAATAGTCCATGAATTATTTTTGATCCAGCGCAGTCTTCGTCTTGTAACATCCAGTAGGTTATATTATTTACCTTGGATGAAACTGACGGCTTTTGGACAAAAATCCGTCAGTTTGATAAATAAACCATTTATTCTGACGGAAAAACGGCAAAAATCCGCCAGAAGTCCCTAGACACAAAAGAGACAAGCCCTTTCGAACTTGTCTCCTTGTGCGGTAGGTGATACTCGAACCTAAACTATAAAAACGATTAACTTATTTATAATCAAATAGTTATGGCAAATCGAGACGTCGTCCAGTGAAACATGGGTGTAAAAAAAGCAATTATGCCACTTTATAGATCACTTTTTTAATCTTTTCGACATACTCTTCGACCTTTGCGATGTATGGCTCGACATCTTCTTGCGTCCAGTCCATAAAATCATCATAGTCTCCAGTATGCCTCATATTCTGGAGCCGGGCAATTAGTGCGCCATCCTCAAACGATAAACCACAATCGCCTGTCTCTCTTCAGCTGTTAATGACATAGGCTTATTCCTTCTGATTGAACATTCTTGTAAAACGGAGTGATACTGCGTTTTGCCCAATCCTCGTACGAATAAATCAATGGATTGATCTGTTCTCCTACAGACCAGCCATATTCAACAAAAGGATAGGCATAATTAGCAAAATCATCTCCATTTGCCCTTGCGCCACTTATAAGAATAAGGATATCCCAATCAGAATCACCCCGTGCATCCCCCCTGGCGCGTGAGCCAAAGAGAATGGCATCAGCGCCGTCAGGCAACACTTGCAGAGCAATCTGTTTAATTCCTTGTATGATATCCTTAGAACTCATAGTACTGCAAAGATATAAAAAACCGGCATACTCACCAACATCTTTAACTGGTTACGATTTAACAGTATCATTGACATCCTACGTAAGCATTCTTACATCACTCATGCCCCAAAATGTCGTGTTCATGGTCGAAATTGACGTGTTCGCGTAGTATTAATTTGTTTTGCAATAAATGCAGATTAATTTTGCAGCACTTTGAATGCAAGAATTCAAAGGATTTGGCATTTAGAATATGCATCCCAGACAGACCGCATGCTTGAAGCCTTGTGGATTTCATCTGAAGACATGCACACGTTGAAATACTTTTTATTGAAAGAAGATGAAAACAATAAGTAAAGCTATCCTGACCGTTACCGCTACTCTGTCAGTGTGTTCAATGGCGAGCGCCCAGCATTTTGACCCTGAGCAAAGGCACTCTATAGAAATATCTGCCGGCATCCCGCCGCTTCATGCCCAGTTGGGATTTGATGCAAATCACCTGCGCTACGAGAGAGGTATAGACTCCAAAAGAATTGCTATCCCTTCAGTTAATCTTGGATATACTTTCTGTATTTCTGAGATGTGGGATTTTAATGCTGTATTCAATTACTCTACGGCCATTTACAACATGTCCAAGTATGGAATCAAAACTCCAGCCGGTACAGCGAACGCTGATGGTACGGTGAGGGAATACAATGAGTACGACTTTACGGGTAATCCTGAGTCCAGCTGGACAGAGGTTTATCCAGCATACTCACTTATGGCTGACGCCAGGTTTAAATGGTTCAGGAGCGAGTCGGTGAGGCTTTATTCAGCACTCGGGGTCGGAGTCTCTTATCTTCAGAAGCCCGATTCCTGGCTTCCCACTCCGTATATTACCCCTGTCGGAATCAACTTCGGCAAGAACCATATTTACGGCATGGCGGAGTTGAACGTCAGTTCTGCGGCTACCGGTCTCCTGATTGGCTGCGGCTGGCGGTTTTAAGAGGTCTTCATAGAGCTGGAGGATGTTCGATTCATTATTATCGGCGCATTTCCAGATATTCAATAATTCCTTCAACGTGGGTGTCGACGAAAGCTTGTTTGCCGGCCCTGCTTTGAAGGAATTCTGGTGTAACATAGGTGTAAAATTTTACACCAAAGTGCCAAAATCAGCCATACAACGCATTGGAAAGGACATTTTAAAAAGAAAAGAGGCGACTTAAAAAGTCGCCTCAGGTGCGGTAGGTGAGACTCGAACTCACACAGGCCAATGCCCACTACCCCCTCAAAGTAGCGTGTCTACCATTTCACCACTACCGCAGTTATTTGGGACTGCAAAATTAACTATATTTGGGGAAATCCCAAAAATATTTTTAATAACTTTGCGCAAAACAGGCGGAATGTTGCATTTGGAGGTCCCGGGAGGCGGGTCTGATGTCCTTCTTCACAGTTGTTGTGCGCCTTGCAGCGGTGCTGTTCTGGAGTGCCTTCTGGCTTCCGGAATACGGCCGACGGTTTTCTTCAGTAATTCCAATATTGTTCCCCGCGAGGAGTACGAACTGCGGCGGACGGAGCTTGAGCGCTACTGCCGTTCGCTGGGGGTGGAGATGGTGGATGATGAGTACGACCATGAGGCGTGGCTCGCCTTCGTGCTTGAACGCGACGCCGGTGCTCCTGCGGAACGACAGGCCGCCCTGGCGGCGGCTCCGGAGCGTGCCGGCAGATGCCTTAACTGCTTTAAATTCAGGCTGAAGCGCGCTGCGGAATTTGCCGCGAAGCGCGGCATTCCGGTGCTTACCACCACCCTGGCATCTTCCCGATGGAAGAGCCTGGAGCAGGTGGCGGAGGCCGGCGCCTGGGCCTGCGGGGAGACGGCCGGTCCCTCCAGTTCGGCCGGCAAACCGCAGCCCGACCGCAACCCCGGACATAACGGCACCCCCTCCGTGCTCTTCTGGCCGCAAAACTGGCGCAAGGGCGGGCTGCAGGAGCGGCGCGGACAGATCATCTGCGAGCAGAACTTCTACAACCAGACCTTCTGCGGCTGCGAATTCTCACACAGAAGCGTATGATACTCAATAAGAAAATGAAGATGTCCGAGCTGGTGGAGGCCAATTTCCACCTGCTCAGCATATTGTCCAGACTCGGAGTTAAGGGGAGCTTTTCCGACTACACCGTAGAGGAAATGTGCGCCCGCTACGGAGTGGACGCCGATACCTTCCTGCTGATCTGCACGGTGTATTCCGGCCGCGACGTCAAACCCACAGAAAACCAGCTCCGGCGCTGCTGCGTCGAGGATCTGCTGCTTTATCTGCACGCGTCGCACGAATACTATTTGAATTCGGCCCTGGCCAAACTGTCCCCCTCCATCGAGGATATGATACGCCCCACCCAGCCTGTACGCCAGCAGGTTTTCCGCCGCTTCTTCGACGGCTACCGGCAGGAGCTGGAGAAGCATTTCGCTTACGAAGAAAATACGGTCATCCCCTACATACGCCAGCTTATTGAGGGTCACGCCCCTTCCGGGTACTCCATCGCCAAGTTCCGGGAGGCCCATTCCAACATTGAGGAGTCCCTTTCGGACCTTAAGAACCTGGTCATGCAGTCGCTCCCTCCCGAGTGCGACGGCGAGCCCCGTATAGAAGTGCTCTCCAACATCTTCCATCTGCAGGAAGACCTCCGTCATCACACCTACATAGAAGACGACGTGCTGGTGCCGCTGATCGAGCTCTACGAGGGCAGAGGGCCTGGGTTCGGGCTGAAGTCCCGCTACGAGCAGCCGGACGAAGAGCGTAACGAACTTAGCGACAGGGAGAAAGAGGTGCTTGTGCTGGTCGCCCGGGGCCTGTTGAACAAGGAGATTGCCGACAAGCTCAACATCTCCATCAACACGGTAATCACCCACCGCAAGAACATCACCCGCAAGACAGGCATCAAAACCACTCCGGGCCTCACCGTCTATGCTATCCTCGGCGGCCTCGTGGACATCAACTCTATCGAGTAGCTTCCTCCTTGAGCTTCTGCCGCCTGGTTTCCGCCGTATCCCGCCCGAAAAGCGTCCGGTGGCCTTCTACGCTGCGCCAATAATCAGAATCGAAGTCGGAAGGGCTGACAAAAGTGTCCCGCTGGCCTAATTTGAACGACAGGTAGCGTATCGCATACCCCTGCTCCCGGAACATCGATTCATAGAAAGTCTGAACCTCCGTCAGACACGGGTCGAATTTGTCCGCCTCGGCATAAAGGTCTTCGGAAGAAGCCAGTAAGGGAAGGGCGTTCGCCCGGCATACGGCCAGGGTATATTGATACAGAAACTGCGAATCCGTCTTCAGGTGAACCGTTCCGCCGGGGGCGAGGAAGCGGCTGTAGCGCTCCAGAAAGATGGGAGACGTCAGCCTGGAATTCTCGCTCCGGACCTGAGGGTCGGAGAAGGTCAGCCAGATTTCCGAAACCTCGGCGGGAGCGAAAAAGGCCGTTATAAACTCGATCCGCGTCCGCAGAAAGCCGACATTTCCCAAGCCGTGTTCGGTAGCGTATTTCGCCCCCTTCCAGAGCCGCGCCCCCTTGATATCCACCCCCACATAATTCTTCTCCGGCACCCGCTGGGCAAGGTCGATGGTATATTCCCCTTTGCCGCAGCCCAGCTCCAGCACCAGCGGCGCCGAAGGGTCGGCAAACCTTGCCCCCCAGCGGCCCTTTACCTCGTGGTCGCGGAGCGCAAAATACCCGTCGGCCAGAAGTTCCTGCGCCGATGGTTGCAGCAGGCACGAAAACGTCTCGTTTTCGGCGAATTTCCTCAATTTATCGTGTCCCATAAAGTCCGTTGCCGGCTGTAGCGGACTGGGGGTGGTTTCCGAGTAACCGTGGCCGCCCGTGGCCACGTGAACGGGAGGGGCCCAGCCGCAGGCTGGGAGGGATGAGCGTAGCGAAGTTATCTCGGAAACCACCCCAAGCAAGCGAAAGCCGGCGAGGGCAAAGTTAGTTAAAATTTGTCCGTACTACAATAATTGCTATCTTTGTGAGTTATGAAGAAAACAGTACTTGTATCCGGCGGAGCCGGATTTATCGGAAGCCACGTAACAGTAGAACTGATCCAGGCCGGCTACGACGTCGTCATTGCCGACAACATGTCCAATTGTGACGACACCAACTACAAGGGCGTCTGTGCCATACTCGGACGTCAGCTCCCCTTTGAACATATCGACTTCTGCGACGCAGCCGCCACAAAAGCCATTTTCGACAAGTATCATATCGACGCTGTCATACATTTCGCCGCATTCAAGGCGGTGGGAGAGTCCGTCGCCGAGCCGCTCATGTACTACAGGAACAACCTGGAATCCTTCCTTAATGTCCTTGAGGCCTCCCGCGAGCACGGCACCCACGTTCTCTTCTCCTCGTCTGCAACCGTTTACGGCGAGCCCGAGAATCCGCCCGTAACGGAGCAGAGCCCCCGCCAGGAGGCCACGTCTCCTTACGGCAACACCAAGCAGATGTGCGAAGACTTCCTCCGCGACTGCGTGAAGGCGTACGGCATGCACGGAATCGCCCTGCGCTACTTCAACCCCATCGGCGCACACCCGTCCGCACTCATCGGAGAACTGCCGCGCGGCATCCCCAACAACCTCGTCCCCTTCATCACCCAGACCGCCATCGGCAAGCGTGAGTGCCTCAGCATCTTCGGCGACGACTATCCCACCCCCGACGGCACCTGCCTGCGCGACTACATCGATATAGTGGACCTTGCCCAGGCACACGTCTGCGCTGTTACCCGCATGATAGAGAACAAGATGGACGAGCCCTATGAAATCTTCAACGTGGGCACCGGCCGTCCCGTTTCCGTGATGGAGCTGGTAAACGCATTCCAGAAAGTAAATAACCTCAAACTCAACTACCGCATAGCCCCCCGCCGTCCCGGAGACGTGATCGCCATCTGGGCCGACCCTGCCCTGGCCGAAAAGAAACTCGGCTGGAAGGCAAAGCGCAGCGTGGAGCAGACCCTCGAGGCCGCCTGGGCCTGGGAGAAGCACCTCGCCGCCGAAGCCTCCAAGTAGCTTGGAACGGGCTTTGCAAGTTACAACTGTATGAGCTTTTATACCAAAACCGCCATCGTGCTCCTGCTGTCCACCTTATCCCTGACAGCAGGAGCACAGAAATATAAGGGTGTAGTAGATAAATCCGTCGCCGTAGTGGGCAACGAACTCATCACCCTTTCGGAAATAGAACAGGAAGTGCAGGTGATGAACGCCAGGGGCTTTGCCTCCGACCGCAACATCCGCTGCGAGATATTGGAGAACATGATGCGCTCCAAGCTCTTCGTGATGCAGTCGCGCCTGGATTCGCTCACCGTAAACCAGGAAATGGTTGAGGCCCACCTCTCCCAGCAGATGGACCAGGCCCGCACCGCCCTCGGCGGCGACGAGGCCCTTGAGGCCTACTTCCACAAGCCGGTTTACAAACTCCGCCAGGAGTGGCGCACGCAGCTGGAAGAGACCACCCTCGCCCAGCAGGAGCAGCAGGAAATCGCAAAGCGCATCCCTGAAGTGACGCCCTACGACGTCAAGCAGTACATAGAGACCTCCGACGAGGACAAGCTGCCCGTCGTTCCCACCAAGTACAAGCTCAGCCAGATTTGCATATATCCCGACAGGGAGGCCGCGGCACTGGCGGTCAAGGAGCGCCTCCTGAGCCTCCGCGAACGCATCATCAACGGTGAGAAGTTCGCCACTCTCGCCCGTCTGTATTCCGAGGACCCCGGTACCGCCCGCAAGGGAGGCGAGCTCGGAATGGCCTCCAAGTCCATTTTCTGGCCGGCATTCTCGGACGCCGCAATGGCCCTCAAGCCCGGCACCATCTCCCAGATAGTGGAGACCCCGGACGGTTACCACCTCATCGAGGTGCTCGAGAAGAAGGGCGACATGTTCAACGCACGCCACATCCTGCTCAAGCCCCGCTACACCTCCGATGACCGCGAGAAGGCTTTCCGTGTGCTGGACAGCCTGAAGACGGCAATCCAGGACACTCTCATTACCTTTGAGCTGGCGGCACGATTCTACTCCCAGGACCTCGCTTCCCGCACCAACGGCGGACAGATGGCAGACCCCAATACCGGATCCGCCTACTTTGAGATAGACCAGATGAAGCCTCAGGACTATACCGCCGTGAAGAATCTTCAGCCGGGCGAGATATCCGACCCCGTGGAATCCCTGGACAACGAGGGACGCGACGGCAACCTGGTTTACAAGATACTGCGTCTGGACAAGATAGTTCCCGCCCACACGGCCAGTTTCGAAAACGACTACACCGAGCTGCTCGGAGACGTGCAGCAGGTAAAGCAGCGTGAGGCCATAGAGCAGTTCATAAAAGACAAGATTAAAGTTACCTACATCAAAATCGACCCCCTGTTCCAGGATTGCAACTTTGAACTCGACGGATGGGCCTCAAAATTCACCACAGACTGACTCTGATTCTGGCACTGGCGGCACTGTTTGCCGCACTGCCCGTTTCCGCCGCCCGTCCCCGTAAGGAGAAGGCGGACAGTCTGGTGCGTCTAATGAAGGCCGAAAGCATAGAGCAGCTCGTAATCGCCGGGCAGCAGTACCGCAAGGCTATTTCATCCACCTTTCTCCACAACGGCACCTATCTCATTAGCGATTCGGCCATGTGGAACGTCGATACCAAAATCATCAACGCCTACGGCAACGTAAAGGTCATCCAGGACGAGACCATCCTTACAAGCGACAAGCTGGATTACCTGATAGACGAGAATCTGGCTCGCTTCCGCGGCACGCTGGTGCAGCTGGAGAACAAAAAGAGGAACCTGCTGCGCACCCAGAACCTGGACTACAACACAAAAGACAGTATAGCCGTATTCCGCTACGGCGGCGCCATGCGCGACCAGGACGGTCAGCTCATAGAGAGCACCGACGGTACCTATAACTCGAACACCAAGAGCTTTGTCTTTGAGAATCAGGTGAATATGTTCACGGACTCCATGCTCGTGAAGACGTACATGATTGTCTATGACTCCCAGACAGACAAGGCCACCTTCCCGTCATTTATAGATTTCTGGAAAGACGGAAACATGCTTTCCGGCCAGAGGGGATGGTACGACCACGGGCGGGAGACGCTGTTCCTGACAGAACGCGTCCACGGAATGTCCGAGAATCAGGAGGTCTGGGCCGACTCGCTCTATTTCTACCGCACTACGGGCAATGTGGAGCTTATGGGCCACACCCAGATGCAGGACAGCTCCCGCCACGTAACCGCCGTCGCTGACCGCCTGAACTACATCGATACGCTTAACACGGTGGTGTTGAGGAAGAACGCCGCAGTGGCAATGGAGACGGGAAAATCGTCCAAGAAGGATACCATTTACATGGGCGCCGACACCCTGATCTACCGTTCGATACGGAGGTGCGACATATCGGAGGGCACGGTCAACAGCTGCGCGACGCGTCTGGAGGACGTGCTGACCGACCCGGTTTCGGAATATCGGAAGAAGGCTGCCGAAGCTGCCGCCGCCGCTGCCGCCGAGGCCAGCAAGACGCTGGGGGACCTTGGACAGGCAGCAGGACCGGGGCGCAAGGGGCCCAAACAGCCGGGCGGGTCTGAGGACCGGGAGCCCGGAGAAGAGGCGGCCTCCGAGCCTCCGCAGCCGGGAGGCGAAATGGCAGCCGACCAGCCTCAGGAGCCCGCAGATTCGCTTTCTTCTCCCGCCGCATCCCGCGACAGCCTGTTCGCCCCCCTCACCAACGCCCTGTCGGCCATAGACAGCCTTGCCTCATCGGGCGCACCGGCCGATTCGCTCGCCCTTTCTGCCGGGACGGAAGGCCTTCCGACTCCGGCCGACACCAGTTCGTCGGCCCGTCCCGCCCTTTCCGACAGCACGGTGATAAGCGACAGCACCGTAGTTGCCGACAGCCTGGCGGCGCTCGTCCCGGACACCACCGGAGTGGGCTTCATCTACGGCCGCAGCAACGTGAGGGTGTTCCGCAAGGATATACAGATGCGCTGCGACTACATGTGCTACTGCGACCTCGACTCCATCGCCCGCTTCTACAAGGATCCGGTCGTGTGGAACGAGGGCAAGCGTCAGTACAGCTCCGACAGCCTCTTCCTGCTGGTCGGTTCGACCGGCCCCCGGAAGGCCAGCCTGCAGTCCAACGCCTTCGTGGTCATACGGGAAGACGCCGTGAGCTACGACCAGATAAAGGGCGCGGAAATCATGGCCTTTTTCGACACCCTGGACAGCTCGCTCAAGCGTTTCGACGCCCTTGGCGGAGCTTCTGCGATATTCTATCTGTATGAGAATGACGCATTTGCGACCGTCAACAAGGTAGAGAGCAAGATGCTTTCCGGCCTTTTGAAGGACGGAAACCTGGAGCAGGTATATTACTTTGAGCAGCCCAAGAACAACGCCTATCCGGTGGCACAGCTGACAAAGGAAGACCAGGTCATGAAAGGATTCGCATGGCGCTATGACGAGTGCCCGAAGAGCCCGGAGGACATCAGTACCATAAGCGTCAAGGAAACGGAAAGGCCTTTCTACAAGAACAAGGCTAAGCCAGTATTCAAGCAGGCAGAACAGTACTTCCCGGGGTATATGTCCAAGATACTCAAGGAGATAGAGCAGAGTCAGCAGCGCGCCCGCGAGCGCAGGAAGGCCCGCGGGCAGGCCGACACCGCTACCGTAGCCGACAGTCTGCCGGATACCCTGCTGGCGGAAACCGTGCTGCCCGATACTCTTGAGAACACGTTGCCGGAGAGGCCGGAAAAGGACACGCTTACGGTTAAACCCGAGCTGCCGGACACCGTTGCAGTAACTCCGCCTGCCGCGGACACCACCGCGACAGTAAAACCGGAAGAAATCGACCCTCTCTCCGTTCCCACGGTAGATCCCAAACAGAAGCGCAAGGAAGAAAGGGAACTGCGGCGCCAGCTGCGCATAGCGGAGCAGGCCGCCCGGAACGCCGCCAGAGAGGCCCGCTGGGCCGAGTTGGACCGTTTGGACTCCCTGAAACTGGAGACCAAGAAGCAGAAGGTCCTGGAGAAGGAGCGCGCCAAGAAGCTCAAGCAACTGAAAGCTATGCTCAAGCAGCAGGAGAAGGATGAGGCCAAGCTGCAGAAATACATCGACAAATACCGTAAGAAATATGAAAGAGAGCAAAAACGTGAAGCTGCCCGAAAACGCGCACAGGCCCTTAGAGAAGGGAGAAAAGTACAACCCGATCCTGAGCCCGGACAGCAAGCCGTTGGAGGTGACCCCGTACTCCGTGAGCATGGGCTTGTTGATGACAATCCTGTTCTCGGCGGCGGCAGCCTATCTCGGCCTGAAGGTGGGTCAGGTCTTTGAGGCGGCAATCCCCATCGCTATCATTGCAGTAGGCGTCACCGGAATACTCGGCAAGAAGGACGGACTGGCGCAGAACGTTATTATCCAGAGCATCGGAGCCTGTTCCGGAGTTGTGGTCGCTGGAGCGATTTTCACCCTGCCGGCCATCTACATCCTGGGGCTGGAGGTGAATTTCTGGCAGATGTTCCTCAGTTCCCTGCTTGGCGGCGCCCTCGGAATCCTCTTCCTGATTCCTTTCCGCAAGTACTTCGTGCAGGAGATGCATGGCAAGTTCCCCTTCCCGGAGGCTACAGCTACTACTCAGGTGCTGGTAAGCGGTGAGAGCGGGGGCGGCAGTGCCAAGACGCTGGTGCTGGCGGGCCTCATCGGCGGTATATACGACTTTGTGGTCGCCACCTTCGGCGCCTGGGCCGAGACGCTCAGCACGACCGTGATGCATTGGGGCCAGGTCGTATCCGACAAGGCCAAGGTGGTGCTCAAACTCAACACCGGCGCCGCAGTGCTCGGCCTGGGATACATCGTGGGACTTAAGTACGCCTTCATTATCTGCTGCGGCTCATTCCTGGTGTGGCTGCTCATCATTCCGCTGTTCAATCTTATCTCCGGCGACCCGGCGGTAGCCGCCATGGGGCCGGACGAGATTTTCCGCACCTACGCCCGCCATATAGGCATAGGAGGCATCGCCACCGCCGGAATTATCGGCATTATCAGGAGCGCAGGAGTAATCAAGAGCGCCGTCGGCCTTGCGGTCAACGAATTCAAGCGCAAGCCGGGCGCAGAGACGGCGGCTACGGAGCGCACGCAGGAGGACCTGCCTATGCGTACGGTCATCTTCGGCATCATAATCGCCATCCTCGTCACCTTTGCCTTCTTCGGCTTCGGCGGAGTGGTCAACAATGTATGGCAGGCCCTGATCGCTCTTGTTATCGTGGTCCTTATCGCCTTCCTGTTCACGACGGTGGCGGCGAACGCAATCGCAATTGTGGGCACGAACCCGGTCAGTGGAATGACCATTATGACTCTGATTATCACTGCCTTGGTGCTGGTCGCCGTGGGCCTTAAGGGGAACGCCGGAATGGTCGCTGCTATGGTCATCGGCGGCGTGGTCTGTACCGCACTCAGCACGGCTGGAGGCCTCATTACCGACTTCAAAATCGGTTACTGGATAGGTACGACTCCCCGTAAGCAGGAGGTCTGGAAGTTTGTCGGAGTTGCCGTTGCCGCAGCGACCGTGGGCGGAGTCATGCTGGTGCTCAACAAGACTTACGGCTTTGTCGGCGAAGGGGCGCTTGTGGCTCCCCAGGCTAACGCGATGGCGGCTGTGATCCAGCCTATGATGAGCGGCGGAAGCGCACCCTGGCTGCTCTACGGCATCGGCGCAGTAATCGCTATACTGCTTACTGTGTTTAAGGTACCCGCCCTGGCATTCTGCCTGGGTATGTTCATCCCTATCGACCTAAACCTGCCCTTGCTGGTCGGCGGAGCCATTTCCTGGTTCGTCAGCACCCGCAGCAAGGATGCGGCGCTGAATACAGCCCGCAAGGAGAAGGGAACGCTTATCGCCAGCGGCTTCATCGCCGGCGGTGCACTCATGGGAGTGGTTTCCGCCATCCTCAAGTTTGCCGGTGTGGACTGGTACATGAATGCCTGGAATACCGCCGGCGCGTCCGGAGTGGCTCCCGCGGAGATGATCGCCATCGTGCCTTTCCTCTGCATCTGCGGCTACATGATTTACGCCTCCCTCAGGCCTTCTGAAAATAAATAACTTACAACTTTTGACCTGGTTGGTTTTTACCGGGTCGGTAACGGTAAATAGCTGATAATCAAACGATGAGTGTTTTAACAAGATTTCTGAGATACGTTGCCGTAGATACCCAGAGCAACGAAGAGTCGGAGACCCAGCCTTCCGAAGACAAGGAGCTGGTGCTCCTGAGGATGCTGCGCGACGAGCTTAAGGCCATGGGCGTCCAGACGGAACTGGACGAGTACGGCTACGTTATGGCGTCAATCCCGTCCAACATCGAGGCGAAGGTGCCCGCCCTGGGCTTCATCGCCCACGTGGATACCGCTCCCGATGCCAGCGGCGCCGACATCAAGCCCCAGATTATCAAGGATTACGACGGTTCCGCAATCGCCCTCAAGGGTGTGTCGGGCCTATATCTTGACCCCGTTGACTTCCCCGAGCTGCTGGCTCATAAGGGCGAGACTCTGGTGACCACCGACGGCACCACCCTGCTGGGCGCCGACGACAAGGCCGGCGTGGCGGAAATAATGGAGGCGGTGGAGTATATCGTATCGCATCCCGAATTCAAGCACGGAGAGCTTAAAATCGGATTCACTCCCGATGAAGAGATAGGCCGCGGAGTGGTGAAGTTCGACGTAAAGCGTTTCGGAGCGGATTACGCCTACACCATGGACGGCGGCGACGTCGGAGAGCTGGAGTTTGAGAACTTCAACGCCGCATCTGCCGTGGTGCATATTCAGGGCCGCAATGTCCACCCCGGCTATGCCAAGGGCAAGATGCTGAATTCCATCCTCATCGCCCAGGAGCTTATTTCCCTTCTGCCGGTGGACCAGCGGCCGGAGTACACCCAGGACTACGAAGGCTTCTTCCATATCGTGGGATTCAAAGGGACGGTGGAGGAGAGCACGGTCACATGGATCATCCGCGACCACGACCACGCCAAGTTCGAACAGAAGAAAGAGGTGATGCGCAACTGCTGCGAGTTCATCAATACCAAGTACGGAGCCGGTACGGCCGATCCCGTCATCAAGGACCAGTACTACAATATGCGGGAGCAGGTCGAGCCGCACTATCATATTATAGATAAGGCGATTAAGGCTATGGAGATGGCGGGCGTGAAGCCTCGCGTCCAGCCTATCCGCGGCGGCACCGACGGCGCGAACCTGTCGTTCAAGGGCCTCCCTTGCCCCAACATCTTCGCCGGCGGACTCAATTTCCACGGCAAGATGGAGTGGGTGCCGGTAGAGTCGATGGAGAAGGCCTCCGCCGTCATCCTCAACCTGGTGCGTCTCTTTGCGGAGCAGGCATGAAACGGTCCCTTTTGATATTCGCCCTTCTGCTGGCGGCCGCGGGGCTTCGGGCTCAGAATGCCTATATCGAGGACATCTGGCTGGAGACCAGGGCGACCTTCCATCAGCAGACTACCGCCGGGGTGTATGACTCTCATTTTCAGGGAGATTACTTCAACCTTCAGATGAAGGGCCAGATTGCCGACGGCCTCACGTTCCGAGTGCGCCAGCGCCTGAACAAGAAGATAGACGAGAAGAATCCCTTCAACGCTACCGACTTCCTGTGGCTGAAGTGGCAGGCGTCGCCGCACTGGTCCTTCACCGCAGGCAAGCATCCCATCTATGTGGGCGGGTACGAAATCGATTCAGCCCCGATAGACGTCTATTACTACGGCGCTTTCAGCAACCATCTCTATCAGTACTATGCCTTCGGCGTGAGCGCCTGCTACAGCCCGATGGAGGGGCAGGACATCTGTGTTCAGTTCACCCCGTCTCCCATTTCCCCCGGCACACAGGACGCCTATTCCTACAACCTCTACTGGAACGGCGGCTTCTTCCCCTGGTGGAAGACCATCTGGAGCTACAACCTGGTGGAGGACGAACTGCACCGGAAGATGAACTGGGTGGCCCTGGGCAATAAGTTTCCCCTGGGCGCGCTGGTGGTGGACGTGGACTTCATAGACCGCTTTGCCTTTGGGCAGAAGAACATTATGTCCGACTGGTCCTGTATCGTCAAGGCCATTCTTTCCCTTGGGCAGTGGAACATCTGTACGAAGGTGGGTTACGAGCGCAACGACGCTTCCAATATCGATCCCGGGTGGAAGGAGGAATGGAATTCCGTCGTGTCGGCGGACCATATAGGTTCTTACGACCTGGTGCTGCCTGCCGGGCACGACTATCTTTATTATGGCGCCGGAGTGGAGTTTTTCCCGCTGAAGGACGAGCGGCTGAGGCTGCACGCGGCCTACTTCCGTGACAATCACGACCTTGTGAACAATTTCGACATTGGTATCACCTGGCGGTTCTCCGTCTATTCGAGAAAATAATTATATTTGGGCATTAATACCCCACAAACATGAACAGAATTAAGACTCTTATTATTTTGATTGCCCTTGCTTTCGTATGCGCATGCGGCAACGGACAGGTTGAATATCTTGTGAGCGCTACTGGTGCCGAGGACGGGACCAGGGTGTCCCTGATCGATATGCTCAGCGGCGACGTACTGGAAGCTGCCGAGGTGACAGAAGGCTCCGTGCTCTTCAAGGGTATGGCCGACAAAGACGCCCTCCTGGCCGTGCAGAAAGAGGGAGACGAATGGCAGACCCTGCTTTTTGCCGACGGTGAACCCGTTAGCATCGACCTTGGAGACCACAGTCTCGCCGGCTCGGAACTCAACGAAAGGCTGTGCGAGTACGACAAGCAGTCCAGCGATGTTTACGCAAACGCCATCCGGGCAATCGACGAATTCGAAGAGCTGAGCGAGGATGAGCAGAAGGCTAAGCATGAAGAACTGGAGGCAACTATCCAGGGCATAGGCGACTGCTACCGTCAGATTCTGGACGAAAACCGCGACAATCTTATCCCCGTGGCGTTCCTGCCCACCCTGGTGCAGATTCTGGAGGACGATGAAGCCGAAGAAGCCTTCAATCCCAAATATGCCTATTCAAAGCATCCTTACGCTCAGAAAATCAAGAAGCAGCTGGACGACTACAACGCCCGCATGGCAGAGATAGAAGCCGAGAAGGAGAAACTTATCGGTGCTCGTTTCATCGATCTGGAAGAGCCGGACGTTGACGGAAAGATGCACAAGCTCAGCGAGTTCGTAGGCCAGGGCAAATGGGTATTCATCGACTTCTGGGCCTCTTGGTGCGGTCCCTGCCGCAGGGAGATGCCCAATGTGGTCGCCGCTTACAAGAAGTATCACCCCAAAGGCCTGGAGATCGTCGGCCTGTCCTTCGACAGCGACAAGGATGCCTGGGTGCAGGCTATCGCCGACCTGGAGATGCCCTGGATACACCTGTCCGACCTTAAAGGCTGGCAGACCGTCGCTTCCGACACCTATGGCGTCAAGTCCATCCCTTCAAGCCTGCTGGTCGATCCCGACGGCGTGATAGTCGCCCGTGACCTCCGCGGCGACGCCCTCGGCGCCAAGCTCGCCGAAATCTTCGGGGAATAATCCGGGGAAGCCCCCGCAGCAGAGTAATCCTCGCTCCGGGCTTAAACCAATGACGTCGGTCATCCTTTAGCTGGGATGACCGACGTCATTTTTGCCCCTCTTTGCCGCCGGTCCGCCCAAAATAAAGCAGACCAGCAGCAGGCGGGGTTATTTCTGCCTCACCTCGATTCCGGAGGAACCTGCGTCGACCAGAATCGCTGAGTCTTTGTGGATGTTGCCTTCGAGTATCTCGCGGGCAAGGCGGTTGACCAGTTCTCGCTGTATCAGACGCTTCACCGGACGGGCGCCGAAGTCGGGGTCGTAACCGTTCTCCACCACATAGTCTTCGAACGCGGGGGTGTACTCCAGGACCACGTTGTCCTCCTCCAACTTGTTCTGCAGCAGCGACATCTGAATCTTCACGATCTCGCGGATGTCGTCCTTGGTCAGCGGATCGAACTTCACTATTTCGTCGATACGGTTGATGAACTCCGGCCGCATACGTAGGCGCAGCTCCTCCTCCTTGAGGTTAGAGGTCATTATGAGAATGGTGTTCTTGAAGTCCACCGTGCGTCCCTTGTTGTCGGTCAGACGGCCATCGTCCAGCACCTGCAGAAGGGTATTGAAGACGTCGCTGTGAGCCTTCTCAATCTCGTCCAGCAGCACCACGGAATAGGGCTTGCGGCGTACGGCCTCGGTAAGCTGGCCGCCCTCGTCGTACCCGACGTATCCCGGAGGCGCGCCCACCAGACGCGAAACGGTATGCGCTTCCTGATACTCGCTCATATCGATACGGGTCATCATGCTCTCGTCGTTGAAGAGGAACTCCGCCAGCGCCTTCGCGAGCTCAGTCTTGCCCACGCCGGTAGTGCCGAGAAAGAGGAAGGAGCCGATGGGACGATGCTCGTTGCTGAGGCCTGCACGGGAACGGCGGACCGCATCGGACACGGCCTCGATGGCCTTGTCCTGTCCGACCACGCGCTTGTGCAGCTGCTCCTCCATACGCAGGAGCTTCTCCTTCTCGCTTTCCAGCATGCGGTTCACGGGGATGCCGGTCCAGCGGGCTACGACCTCCGCAATGTCCTCAGGGGTAACGGATTCCGTGATGATGGGATCCTTTATCGCCGCCTGTTTGGCCGCCAGTTCATTGAGCCGCTGCTGGGCTCCGGCGAGCTTGCCGTAACGGATTTCCGCCACCTTGCCGTAGTCGCCGCTGCGCTCCGCGATGGCAGCGTCGCGCTTGTAGTCCTCTATCTGGGAGCGTAGATTGTTGAGCTCCGTCACGATGCCCTTTTCCTCGTTCCAACGCGCCTCCAGGACTGCTTTCTGCTCCTTCGCCTCCTTGAGTTCCGTGTCGATCTTTTCCGACTTGAGCGATGTGCCTTCGCGCTTGATGGCCTCCTTCTCGATCTCCAGCTGACGTATCTTTGAGTTGAGGTCGTCGATGGGCTCCGGCACCGAATTCATCTCCAGACGCAGCTTGGAGGCCGCTTCGTCCACCAGGTCAATGGCCTTGTCCGGCAGGAAACGGTTGTTGATGTATCGATGGCTGAGGTTTACTGCGGCGATGAGAGCGTCGTCCTCGATGCTTACGCGGTGGTGCGTCTCGTACTTTTCTTTCAGGCCTCGCAGGATGGCGATGCTCTCGGCGGGCGAGGGCTCGTCAACCATTACCTTCTGGAATCGGCGCTCCAGGGCCTTGTCCTGCTCGAAGTACTTCTGGTACTCGTCCAGGGTGGTGGAGCCTATCGTGCGCAGTTCGCCACGGGCCAGCGCCGGCTTCAATATATTGGAAGCGTCCATGGCACCGGAAGAACGGCCTGCTCCCACCAGGGTGTGGATTTCGTCGATGAACAGGATGATTTCGCCGTCCGACTCCACAACCTCCTTCACCACCCCCTTCAGACGCTCCTCGAATTCGCCCTGATATTTTGCGCCGGCTATCAGCGCACCCATATCGAGCGAAAAGACTTTGCGGCTCTTTAGGTTCTCCGGAACCTCTCCGTTCACGATTTTGGTAGCAATACCCTCGGAAATGGCGGTCTTGCCCACGCCAGGCTCACCCACGAGGATGGGGTTGTTCTTGGTCCTGCGGGAAAGTATCTGCAGGACTCGTCTTATTTCGTCGTCACGCCCGATAACCGGGTCCAGACGGCCTTTTGCGGCGGCCTCGTTGAGGTCGATCGCGTATTTACTTAAGAATTCGTATTTGTTTTCCATAATTCACTCCTCCCGGCTGGCGGACAGATTCTTCGCGTTGCTCAGAATGACAGTATCGTTTAAACTGCCGCCGGCCAGAAGAAATGTGGTCAAGTTTTATTCCAGTGACAAAATGTCAGGAGGCTGAGCAGCTACAGCATCCGGACACTTTTCCGCCGTTTCCTTTTAAAAACCCCGCCCGCTGCCGGTCTGCTTTTCTTTGGGCGGACCGGCGGCAAAAAGGGGCAAAAATGACGTCGGTCATCCCAGCGAAAGGATGACCGACGTCATTCGGTTGAGCCCGGAGCGGGAATTACTCTGCTGCGGGGGCTTCCGTGCCGGGATCGGTCTGGTCTACGGGTGCGGTGGGGAAGGCGGGAGCCTCGTCGGTGGCAACGTTCTCCAGGCGGTCGGTCACGTCGATGGCGGCGCCGTTGGTGCCGGTGGTGAAGGAAGATACCACGGAGAGAACGATGATGAATGCCACAAGACCCCAGGTAATCTTTTCGAGGATGTCTGCGGTCTGGCGGACACCGAAGGTCTGGTTACCTGCTACGAAGTTGCTGGCCATACCCTGTCCCTTGCCGTTCTGCAGCAACACCACGAGAATCAGCAGGATAGCTGCGATAACGATCAGCACGGTCAATGTTGTGAATAATGCGTTCATATCAATATTTAGTCTAATTTTTCAATAAGGGATGCAAAGTAAACACTTTTTTCCGGATATCGCAAACTTAGTTTCGAATAAATTTGCCTGGCCTGGTCCGTATAACCCTGTTCTGCATAGATTTGCGCTAGCGTTTCTGTGCAAAAATCGAAGTCCTCTTCCGGCAGCTCGCCCTCCAGCCCTTCGCGCTCGGAAGTAGCGAAAGAGGAGTAGATGCTGTCGTCCGCACGGCGTACCTCCTTGTACTGGGATGAGGAGAAATAGTCCCCTCCGACCACGAAAATGCGTCGCGATTCCTCCTGGGGGCTCACCGCCCCGCTCTTCTGCACGCTCTCCTGGGCGCCCTCTTGAACGCCTCCCGGCCCGCTCTCCGAAACGCCCTCCTGAACACTCTCTGGCTTCCGGATGACCGCCTCGGAGTAATCCCCGGGCCGCCTTCCCATATCAAACAGAATACGCCTAGACCAGACATACAGCGCCGCCTGTGACAGCTGCTGCTCGCTCAACGTCCCCGCCTCCGCCATACGGGCGCAGAGTTCGCGGCGGGCGCCGGCGTACCAGGGATAAATGCTCACCACCCCCAGCAGCTCGTCCAGGTTCAGACGCTTTATGTCTATACTCCTTACCATTGAGCGACGGATGCGTTGAAAATATCCTCCACCAGCTTTTCGATGATTTCCGAGCAGAGCGAACTCTCCACGGCGTCCAGGGTGTTGGTGGAATCGTATTCGGAATAAGCAGTAAAACTCTTATCGAAGTCCTCGTCCGGATGCTTCTTGTCCGTAAATGTAATCTTTACGGTAACCGTGAGCTTGTTACGGGCCGCCACTTCGTCGGCAGTAACGGCTGCTGCGGTAACGTCGTACCCGGTAACCTCGCCGGAGATCTCCATGTCGCCGTCCTTGTCCACCTGCTCCAGGCGGGTCATGCGGCGGAACTGGTTGCGCAGCGCCTCAGTGAGCTCGTTGCTGAATGCCGGGTTGACCCTCAGCGCACGATACTCTATGTAATTGATAGTGATGCTGTTGACATCCGGCTTGATAGACGTTCCGCTGAAGGAATAAATACCGCAGGAGTTCAGCATCAGGGCTGCCAGAAGTATGACGATAAGCTTTCTCATTGTTTCTTTTTCTTTTCGGCGAGTTTGCGGTAGATGGTGCGTTCCGAGATGCCGAGCTCCTTGGCCGCAGGCTTGACCTTGCCGCCGTGACGGGCTAGCGCACGCTCTATCAGGTCGTCCCCCATCTGCTTCATGCTGAGTTCCGCCGCCTCCTGCTCTTCGAAGCTGGGCATCTGCTCCTCCGGTTCGTCGGCAACGGGCGGCGGGGCGATGTAGCTGTGGCCCCCGTCGACCCGGGCGGAATCCATGGAGCCGACGGTCCGCTTGAGTGCGTCCACCTCCTGCTTGAGATCCAGTATCGCCTTGACTATCATCTGCTTGTCAGCATCTCCGAAAGGCGTGCCGGCCCCCTGAGGCGCCACCGGCTGAGCTGGTAGCAGGGAGTCCTGTTCGTCCGGAATATAGGGGGCGAGGGCAGCGGCGCCCAGCTCCACCTTGTCGTCTCCGCCCCGCAGCGGCCTGCTTTCGATGGCGGTCACGGTCTCGGCGACGTTCTTCAGCTGCCTCACGTTGCCCGGCCAGCGGTAGGCCGACAGCTTGGAGATGCCCTCCAGGCTCAGGGTTACCCGGCAGCAGCCGTACTTCTGTGCGAAGTCGGAGGAGAACTTGCGGAACAGCAGGTAGATGTCGCTCTTGCGTTCGCGCAGCGGCGGCATCTGTATCTGGATGGAGTTGATACGGTAGTAGAGGTCCTGACGGAACTTTCCGGTGGCGACGGCGTATGCCAGGTTGACGTTGGTGGCGCAGATGACGCGCACGTCGGTCTTTTCCACCTTGGACGAACCCACCTTCATGAATTCCCCGTTCTGCAGCACACGCAGAAGCATGGCCTGCGTCTCCTTGGGCAGCTCGCCTATCTCGTCCAGGAAGATGGTGCCGCCGTTGGCTTCCTCGAAGTAGCCCTTCCTCTCTCCCACGGCGCCGGTGAAGGCTCCCTTCTCATGCCCGAAAAGCTCCGCGTTGATGGTGCCTTCCGGAATAGCTCCGCAATTGACAGCCAGGTACTTACCCGTCTTGCGGCGGCTGTGCTGATGTATGATTTGGGGAATGGTCTCCTTGCCGGTACCGCTCTCGCCCTCGATGAGTACGGTGAGGTCGGTTGGTGCTATGGCAACTGCGGTTTCCAGGGCCCTGTTGAGCGCAGGGTCGTTGCCTATGATGTCGTAACGGTTTTTCAGTAATTGAAGCTCTTGAGCGTCCATAACCATGCAAAGTTATGCAAAAAATCTTATCTTTGCATTTCTATGCCGAAACATTTATAATATATGAAGCGAATTCTCACTTTCTCAGCGCTCATAGCGCTCGCACTGATATCCTCTTCCTGCGCAAAGTCCAGGCTGGAGCAGATGCAGCTTGCAGAAAACGTGGTCATCAACTGCGACCCCCAGGTCCTGGAGATCAAAGGCGGCAAGATCGCGGCCACGGTAAGCGTAACCTGCCCCAAGGATTACTTCCACCCCAAGGCCACCATGGACGTGGTGCCCGTACTGGTGTACGAAGGCGGAGAGCTCAAGGAAAGGACTCTCCAGTATCAGGGCGATAAGGTTATAGATAACTACAAGGTGGTTTCTTCCGCCGGTGCCACCATCAAGGAGAAGCTCAGCTTCGACTATGTGCCCGGATGCGAGAAGGCCCATCTGGAACTCCGTTCCGTCATAACCTTCAAGGACAAGCAGTACCCCGTCGACCCTGTGAAGGTCGCCGACGGCTGCATCGCCACCTATCAGCTGGCCGACATCAACGGCGTCTATAAGCTTAAGCCGGACGGCTATCAGGCTGTTATCCAGCGCACTACCGAGGCCCGTATCCTCTACGACGTGAACTCCGACAAGGTGAAACCCAGCGAGATGGAGACCTATGCCATGGACGGCTACCGTTACAGGCTGGGCAAGCTCCAGGAAGATGAGCGCACCACCGTCAAGGGTACCCAGATCGTGGCTTACGCGTCTCCGGAGGGCGGAAAGGACTACAACGCCAAGCTGTCCGACAGGCGTGCCGACAGCGCACAGAAGGCCTGGGACGAGATTTCCAAAGAGGCTAAGGAGATAGAGCTCACCGGAGTTGAGGTGAAGAGCATGGGGCAGGACTGGGAAGGTTTCCAGGAGGCTGTTGCCAAGTCCAATATCGAAGACAAGGACCTCATCTTGCGCGTCCTGTCCATGTACAGCGACCCTGCGGTGCGTGAAAGCGAGATCCGCAACCTGTCGCAGATCTACACCGAAATCAACAATACCGTGTTCCCCGAGCTGCGCCGCGCCCGTTTCGTCACCAGTTCCGAGTACCGCAATTTCGATAACGAGGAGCTCCTGAAGATGGCCGAGGAGAACGGAGTGGAGAAGTTCGACGCGCCGTCGCTGCTGCGTCTGGCGGCCATCAGCGAGTCCCGCGACAGCAAGGAGGCCCTGTACAAGCTCGCCATCAACAAGTACAACTCCGACGTGGCCCGCTACAACCTGGCGATGCTCTACCTCGACGAGGGCAAGACCTCTCTCGGAGGCGCTTACCTGAGCAAGATCAAGGAGCCGGATGCCGACGTGCTGAATGCCACCGGCGTGGTTGCAATGCGTTTCGAGGATTATGCCGAGGCTAAAAAGTGCTTCGAAAAGGCCGACAGCGAAAGTGCCCGCGAGAACATGGTGGTGATGAATATCCTCAAGGGTGATTATGCCGCCGCAGCCAAGGCCGCAAACGGTATGACCGGAAGCAACGCCGCCGTCGCCAACCTGCTGAACGGAGACCTGGATGCCGCATCCGCCGCCCTCAAGTGCAAGTGCCCCAAGGCCAATTATATCCGTGCGATTATCGCTGCCCGCAAGGGTCATCTGACCGAGGCAAAGAGCCTTCTGGACGACGCCTGCTCCAGAAAACCGGAGTTCAAAGAGCGCTCAGAGCGTGATATTGAGTTCGCCGCGCTTGTGAAATAAAGATTTTTTTGTATCTTTGCAGCCCCTTTTTTAGCAAGGGATTGTATATATTTTATTTATTAACAAACACTTATGCCAACAATTCAACAATTGGTCCGCAAAGGACGCGAGACTGTGGAAGTAAAAAGCAAGTCCCGCGCGTTGGATGCTTGCCCTCAGAAGCGTGGCGTATGCCTTAGGGTTTACACGACTACCCCTAAGAAACCTAACTCAGCAATGCGTAAGGTTGCCCGTGTACGTCTCACTAACGCCAAAGAGGTCAATGCCTACATCCCCGGCGAGGGTCACAACCTCCAGGAGCACTCCATCGTGCTCGTTCGCGGAGGCCGTGTGAAGGACCTTCCGGGTGTACGTTACCACATCCTTCGTGGCGCTTTGGATACCGCTGGCGTAGAGGGTAGGACTCAGTCCCGTTCTCTCTATGGTGCCAAGAGGCCCAAGAAGTAGTCCGCGAAGTGTTTTAAAAAACAATTACAAAAATGAGAAAGTCAAAGCCTAAGAAGAGGATTCTACTTCCTGATCCTAAGTTCCACGACACGATGGTTACTCGTTTCGTGAACAACCTGATGTTGCAGGGGAAGAAGAGTATCGCGTATTCTATTTTTTACGATGCCATTGATTTGGTAGGCGAGAAGATGAAAGATTCTGACAAGGCTCCTCTCGATATTTGGAGGAAGGCTCTCGAGAACGTGACCCCTCAGATTGAGGTTAAGAGTCGCCGTATCGGTGGAGCTAACTTCCAGGTGCCTACGGAGTTGCGCCCTGAAAGGAAGATCTCGCTGTCGATGAAGAATATGATCAACTTCGCCCGCAAGCGTTCCGGCCGCTCCATGGCAGAGAAACTTTGTGCAGAGATCATCGCCGCTTACAACAATGAAGGTGGCGCATTCAAGCGCAAAGAGGATATGCATAGAATGGCAGAGGCCAACAAGGCATTTGCCCACTTCCGCTTTTAGCCTGAACACCTGATGGCCAAGAGAGATCTCAAATACACGAGGAACATCGGTATCATGGCCCACATTGATGCGGGCAAGACAACTACGTCCGAACGCATCCTCTATTACACCGGCAAGACCCACAAGATCGGAGAGGTCCATGAGGGTGCCGCCACGATGGACTGGATGGTCCAGGAGCAGGAGAGAGGTATTACCATTACCTCCGCTGCCACCACGGCCTTCTGGCACTTCGAGGGGCAGACCTGGCAGATCAATCTGATCGACACTCCCGGTCACGTGGACTTTACGGTGGAGGTAGAGCGCTCCCTGCGCGTACTGGACGGCACGATCGCCACTTTCTGTGCGGTCGGGCGCGTGCAGCCGCAGAGCGAGACCGTGTGGCGCCAGGCCGATAAGTACGGCGTGCCCAAGTTGGCTTACGTCAACAAGATGGACCGCGTCGGCGCAGACTTCCTCGCATGTGTAGAAGAGATCAAGACCAAGCTCGGCGCTACCGCGGTTCCCATCTGCCTCCCTATTGGGGCGGAGGAGAACTTCCAGGGTATCGTCGACCTGATTGCCCGCAAGGCGATCTACTACAACTCGGACGAAGAACTCGTCAACTATGAGTATGGCGAAGTTCCTGCAGATATGCTGGAAGACGTCAACATGTGGCGTGCCTCTCTGGTCGAGAAGGCCGCTGAGTTCGACGACGCCCTGATGGAGAAGTTCTTCGAGGACCCCGACTCCCCGACCGAGGAGGAAATAGTCGCTGCGCTGCGCAAGGGCACCATCTCTATGCAGATCGTGCCGGCGTGCTGCGGCTCTTCTTTCAAGAACAAGGGTGTCCAGTTCCTCCTGGATGCGGTAATGCGTTACCTGCCTTCTCCTCTGGACATCGGCGAAACCCACGCCACCAATATGGCAACAGACAAGGAAGTCCTGCTTCCCCCCGATCCTTCGGCGCCCTTCTGCGGTCTTGTGTTCAAGATTGCGACGGACCCGTTTGTCGGACGTCTCGCTTACATCCGTGCCTATTCCGGTCATCTTGATTCCGGCACCTATGTGATGAACGCGCGTTCCGGCAAGAAGGAGAGGGTCGCCCGTCTGTATCAGATGCACTCCAACCACCAGAATCCCATTGATTTCGTGGAGGCGGGAGACATCTGCGCCGCAGTAGGATTCAAGGACCTCCACACGGGTGATACCGTGTGCGCAGAGAACCACCGCTACTCGCTGGAGTCTATGGAATTCCCCGATCCGGTTATCGGCATCGCGGTGGAGCCCAAGACCCAGGCCGACCTCGACAAGCTCGGGGTGGCGCTGGCGAAGCTGGCGGAGGAAGATCCTACCTTTACCGTCAAGTCGGACAACGAGACCGGTCAGACCGTCATCAGCGGTATGGGCGAGCTCCATCTGGATATCATCGTGGACCGTCTGCGCCGCGAATTCGGCGTAGAAATCAACCAGGGTGCCCCCCACGTCAACTATAAGGAGGCCATTACCGCGAGCGTTCAGCATCGCGAGGTCTTCAAGAAGCAGACGGGCGGCCGCGGTAAGTTCGCAGATATCGTAGTGGAGATCGGTCCTGCCGATGAGGGCGTCTCCGGGCTCCAGTTCGACAACCAGGTGAAGGGCGGCAACGTGCCCAAGGAATTTGTTCCGAGTGTGCAGAAGGGCTTCGAGTCCGCAATGGCCAACGGCGTACTTGCGGGCTACGAAGTGCAGTCTCTTAAGGTCACCCTGCTGGATGGTTCATATCATCCGGTGGATTCTGATCAGTTGTCATTCGAGCTTGCAGCCCGTATGGCCTTCCGTCACGCTTGCCGCAAGTGCAAGCCCGTCCTCCTCGAGCCCATTATGGACCTCGAGGTAGTGACGCCGGAGGAGTATATGGGAGAGATCGTGGGAGACCTGAACCGCCGTCGCGGCCAGATTACTTCCATGGATTCTTCTGCGAGCGGCGCCCGCATCGTCAAAGCCTTCGTCCCGCTCGCCGAGCAGTTCGGTTATGTGACTGTGCTCCGCACCCTGTCTTCGGGCCGTGCCACGAGCACCATGTCCTTCGACCACTACGCGGAGGTGCCGCCTGCGATGGCTAAAGACATTGTGGAGAAGAGCGGCTACAGGTTTATCTCGGATGACGAATAAAAACGATTGTTAAAAATTAGTAATTATATGAATCAGAAAATTAGAATTAAACTCAAGTCTTTCGATCACATGCTGGTGGACAAGTCCGCTGCCAAGATCGTTGACACGGTGAAAGCTACTGGCGCGAAGGTGAACGGTCCTATCCCTCTCCCTACCAACAAGAAGATCTTCACCGTAAACCGCTCGACCTTCGTTAACAAGAAGTCCCGCGAGCAGTTCGAGCTCGATTCTTACCGCAGGCTTCTCGACATCGAGGACTCCAACGCCAAAACCGTGGATGCTCTCATGAAGCTCGAGCTGCCCTCCGGCGTAGAGGTTGAGATCAAAGTGTGATAGAATAGCATTTTTTGCTATCTTTGCATCGTCGTACCCGGCTAGCCCGGGTATTCCGGTCCCTTAGCTCAGTTGGTTAGAGCACCTGACTCATAATCAGGGAGTCGCAGGATCATGCCCTGCAGGGACCACAAAAAGCCGCTGATCATCAGCGGCTTTTTGCGGTCCCAAGGGACCTACTATCCCCCTGCACCCCCAGGGGACGGGGGAAGTTTCCCCCGACGCGCTGCGCGCCCCCCCCCCTCTGTCGCCGGCATTGATTCTCAGCGACTTACTCATACTGACCTGGTTGGTTTTTACCAGGTCAGTGACGGTAAGTGGTTGATAATCAAGGGGGGGGGCTAAAGGCGTTTAGTCCTGGAGGAGGAAGGAGCGGAGTTTGTCGCCGAAGGCGATGGAGTCGTTGGTGCGGTGCTTTTCGACCAGCTGGGCGCAGCGCTGCTGGGCGCCCATGAGGGTCTGGTCGAGGGCGATGCCGCCGCCGAGCAGGCCGGTGATCCAGTAACCGGAGGCCAGGTTGGCGACGGTGAAGGCCAGCGAGGCGGCGTTGAGGGTTCCGGAGAGTGCTCCTTCGCCGAATTCGCTGCAGTAGAAGTGGCCGAGGGGCGGGAGGAACGACAGCGCCATCGCAGTCACTGAATTCAGCTCACGGGGATGCCCCGAATACAGGTCCAGCAGCTCCTGGAGCCTGGGGCTGGCCCCGTCCCAGCATAGGTAGCGGGCCGCGTAGATTTCCGATTCGTCGTAGCGCCCGGCGTATGCCAGGGCCAGTGCGTGCAGCAGCAGGGCATCCGCTGAGCCGTCCCCGACTTCGCCCGCAAGCGACGCCGCCTGCCCGAACTCTCCCGTCATGAAGAAGCAAAGTTCCTGCTGATAAAGCACATCAGTGCGCTCCTCGGGCGTGAGTGCGAACAGCCGCACGCGGGCAAGAGTGGCGGAGGCGTCGGACCAGCGGCCGAGCTGTTTGTAGCAGTCGGCCTTGGCGCGGAGGGCATCGTTGGTTTCGGCCAGTCCGGCCCCTTCGAATACGATGCGCTCGTACTCGACTGCCATGCCTTCCCGGTCCTGCGCCCTACTTAAAAACTGAGCGCAAAGGAATATGCACGTTATACAGAACAGTTGTTTCCTGAGCATCGTAAAGTGTGTTGTTATAAATACTTACGGAGACGTAGCTGCCGTAGATGTTGCCTATGTAGAGTATGGCGGTAAGCACCCCCGGAACTATGGTTTTCCAGCTCTTGGGCCCGTCCTTAATCCAGTGCTCCGCCGTGATCGCACCCATGGCGCCGGTGACCAGGAAGCTGGAAATTCCCTCTCCGAGCTGACCGGCGTACACTTTTCCCAGTCCCGGCACAACGGCAGATGCGGCCGCCGCCAGCAGGGGGCTCTTCATGGGCGTCTCATATCGCGACTTGAAGATTTCGTCGAACTCCCGTTCAGCCTTCTCCAGGGCGAAGTCGTTGTAGCTGAATGAGCCGGCTGCCCGCTTGAAGGCCTCTGGATCGTCGCGCAGAAGCGCCAGTCCTGCCAGCTGCACGCCCTTGAGTTCGGCATAGGGTCCGCTGTAGGCGTCCAACTGTTCCGCCGGCGTGCTGTAGTCCCCCAGGTGGGCGGAGATGGCGTTGGAATAGAAAAAGGCCTTGTCGTAGAAGGCCGAACCGGACGGAACCGACCGCAGAAAGTCGCGGGAAGGCTCCAGTTCCTTAAGTTGATAAAGCGACCATCCGCGAAGGAAGGTCAGGGTGTCCGACGGATGGAAACCGTCTCCGAACACCAGCGTGCGGGCGTCGCTTTTAAGGTCATTTTCAATAAGATACTGAACGAAGTCATAGTCTTTGGACACCCATCTGGAGGCGGCTGAAGGCGTACTGACATTGCTCAACCGCAACCCCGAAGTTACGGGCGCGGCCGCACCGACCAACGGCTGCACATCCCCCTTCCTGCGTGTGTTATATGCCTCCGGGCCTTCATGAATGCGTCCGTCTTCCGGATCCGGGATGGCGCGGACCGTGCCGAGGCGGGTGTCGCGCAGGATGCGGTCGGACAAGGCAAATGCTGCTGGAACAAAGCCGAGTTCCTTTACCGCAGGGCGCAGGAACATATAGTTGGCAGGCTCATATAAATCACGCCCCGTAAGCTGGCAGCGAACGGCCCAAAGTGCTCGTTCAGAAGCATTTGCGCTGTCGGGCGCCGCTTCCTTCACAACAAGACTGGAGAAGTCGGCCTGCCGAATCAGCTCACGGTCCTGCCCGAATGCCGCTATTGTCAACAGCAGGGCAGCCGGTACGAGGAGGAGGCGCTTCATTTGGCGGGAGCCTCCGGTTTCATGGGCTTGGCGTCCGCAGGAATCTGGAAGTCGAATGCGGGATCGTCCACATCGACCTTGACGCCGGAATAGATGGTCCTGACCACGGAAGAGTCGCGCCCCGTGCTGTAATTGATATCGGTTACGCGATGCGGCAGGATATAGCGCCCGTAGCTCCGGTAGTCAGACAAATACTTTTTACTCAGCAACTTACCCTCAGGAGAGGTGTAAGCGCAGTATATGGGGAGATAGTTTTCATAGACGATATCAACGGAGGGCAGACCCGGATCCGCAGAGCTGAAGGTCTTTTTGACGTAGCCGTCTTCGCGGGAGGTCGCCCCGGCCTTGTAGCCGTAGTACCCGAGCCCCAGGTCGTCTATGTGGCCGCTCATGAAGAGCGAAATAAGTTCCGCATTGGAGCTGAAGGCCTTGTCTATATCAGACAGCACCTCGTTCGTATCCGGCCGGTACAGTTTCATCTCCCCTTTGGCGTTGGACACAACGTAATACAGCACCGGCTTGCGGAATATAGTCACCAAGCGTCCATTGTTGGTACAATAGACGCTTTTGGTGACCGTTGTCAATTTTCCTTTCGCTACCGTTTTGACTTCTACGTCGGCGGATACTTTGCGCTGGGCAAAAGCCGGAGCCGAGGCGGCCAGAAGCAGCAAAAGAATTAGTAAGAGCTTAATCCTCAAGGCTTATAACCACATGAAGAATTTGCGGTTGCCGACGTACTTGGTGATGTTGTTATCCACAGTACCGATGATGAGCATAACAAAATCCACAAAGTCAACGATACCGAATATTCCGCCGGCGGTAAAGAGATAAAGCGCCCACATGTAGGGAGCGGTGCCCAGGTAGTGGCGGTGAATTCCGCACCAGCCGAGGAAGAAGTTGAGAATGAGAGCGGTGGTAGGCTGGATGTCTGCGGATGCAAGAGTGTAGACGCCGGCGGCCTCAGCCGTTGCTACATCGAGGGTAACGACCTCGGTAGCATTCTCGATAATGTTGTCGATAGCGCTGTCGTCAACTTTGTAGTTGGCAGCATTTGCGGAGAAGGCGATTGCCAGGACTGCGATGATGGAAAGAACTAATTTTTTCATAAATATTGGGGTTAAAAAATTTTCAAACCAGACAAAATTAAACATTTATCGGAACATATCGAAGGAAATGGAGATTTTTTACTACTTTTGTTCTTTGACTGCCTATAGAATTTACTTCAAACTACTATAACTATGCACTCAAAGCGCACAATCCAATGTTCTGTGACCGCACTTCTGCTGTCCGGACTTCTGATTCTGGTTGCTGCTTGCACCGATGATCCGCTTTACGACATTAACAACATCTCCGTCGATCCATCCATTACGGTGTTCGACGACGGAATCACCCTCCCCGTGGGCACCACTGCGAAAATCAGCCTGGACAGTCTGATGAAGCTGGCCGGACAGGATTTCGACGTCTATTTCAAGGAGGCCGAAAACGGCGAGCTTGCTGTCAATATTCGCGATACCGCTACACTTGACGACCGAATCAAGAAAATGGATATCGCCAGCATGGCCAGCATCGACGGCGTTTCGTTCACCGAGGATTTCCAGTACCACGTAGGCTCCTTCAACGCCGACGACTTCTCTATCGACGGCAAGACCTACGAACTGAAGGTCCCCTTCGACGGAATTGACGTCGTAGATGTTAAGTCAAAGCCGATTTCCGCACTCGCAGAAGGACTGACCTTCCATGCAGGACTGGACAAGTACAAGGACGTCGTCACAGGCAACGAGGACCTAGACCTAGGTAAAAAGATCGGCGACCTGGATTATGACTATCTTGTCGTCGAGAGGTCGGAAATCGACGCTCACGCAGCCGGAGTCCCTACCGAGGTCGTAGCAATTCCAAAGACCGTTGTGGACGATATGGATTTCCCCGAACAGACCGCTACCCTCCACATGGACAACATAGTTCTCGACGAAAAGATCACAGGCATTCACAATATCAAGACCAACCCCGACGCCAAGGTTACGGTATGTATGAGTCTGGAAAATGTGTGCTTTACAGGAGGCCAGGTAACCCCCGACATCAATCTGAATTTCGATGGAAAGCTCAAGATTGCCGGTGGTAACGTCGTCAACATCAAAGATATCGTGCTCAATGCCGAGAACGGCTGGAGCGGTTCCAAATCGTACTCAATTCTCGGGCTGGAGAAAACCGATTACTATTACTCCATCTCGCTCGACGAACAGATTCCGGTCAGCGGCCACATCATTATTGCGGATCCCGTGACCACAAAAACCAAGCTGGCCCAGACTTCCGGCGACATAAGGCTCCGTATCGAGTTGAAGTTCAGTGATTTCGTTATCGAGAGCGCAGACCTGGACATCAGCTCCGACACCATTGACCTTTCGGACAAGGTAAGCTTCGGCGAATTCAACGATACCCAGCTGCCCGAGCAGATTGAGGACGTCATATACGTAGAACTGGACGAAACCCAGCCGCTCAAACTCAAGGTTGTTCCCAAGAACCTGGACAAACTCAAACCCGAGAAGCTGAACTATACCTTCACGATGCATTTCCCGGAGTCGTTCGTGGTGGAAGGGGCCGTGAACGGTCAGCTGTCCTATGCCGGAGATCTGGTGGGCGGCCCTGCGGAGATCCCCGTTCCCATCAAGGAAATCCGTCCTACGGTTAAGGACAGGAAGCTTTCCGTTGATTCCGAGGTGACCGTTACCGCCACCGTACTTCCCAAGAACATGTCCCTCAACAGTGCCGAGATTCCCCAGAACAAAGAGCAGGATCTCTCCTTCACCGTAACGCTGGAAGGAACGCCGGTTATCAAGGACTACCGCATCAAGCTTAAGGATTACGATGAGGACGCCGACCTGAGCGAACCTCTGGAGATCGAAGTCAAAGGCCTGGGCGATTTCAGCGGCGCCCGTGTTATTCCTGAGGGAACACCGGTCATCGTTGTAAATCTGGATGTTCCCAGTATCAACGGCCTTTCGTTCTCTCCCGGCAAGAACGGCCTGACTATTGGCATACCGAACTTCCTGATACTGGATGCCGACGGCATAGACCAGTCCCTGAACTTCAACGCCGAAGCCAACACCATTACCCTCAGGAACGAATTCCCGGCCCAGATTTCCCTGCCTATCAAGGAGCTGGTAGTAAAGCCGGAAACTGTTGGCGGCAAGAAGAAGATTATCAGCGCTTACACTGCGACAGGCGGTGTCACCATCCCCGGAACGGAGCTTTCACAGAGCGATCTTAAGGCGTCCTTCGGTTCCGATGTGGGACTGTCCATCGTGTTCCCTTCAATCAAGGCGGCCAGCATCGTTCTGGACGAGAGCTTCTCATTCGACGTGAACCAGAAGTTCGACCTTACGATCTCGAACCTGCCAGAAGAGCTTAAGAGCGTTGACGAGGTGATTCTGGACGAGGTTTACCTCAACTTGGAGGCTGTCTTCGACGGCCTGCCGTCCAAGTCCCCGTTCAATGTTGATCTGACCATCACCCTTCCTTCCTTCATCACTCCCAATTCTATCCCTATCAAGGGCTCTGTGGAGAACAGGAAGCTGAAGATCACCCCGGTCAAGCTGGAGAAGCTTTCCGGCCTGGTGGTTCCGCCGGAGGGTGTCATCAAGGATGAGCTTTCCTTAGCCGGTACGATCTCCGCCAGCGGCACCGATATCGACCTCACGGAGCTTAAGCCCGACGTTACCGCCACCCTCACCGCGTCCCTGCAGAACAGCGAGGGCAAGCTTGCCATATCCAAGGCCAGCGGACATTTCTCCTACAACCTGTCCGAGAGCACCACTATCAAGCTCGACGAGCTTCCGGATATGCTGAAGGACGGTAGCGTATGCCTGGATCTGCTTAATCCTTCCCTCGCCCTGGACATCATCAGCAATATCGGAATCCCTCTGACCACGACCATGGAGCTCGTACCTTACCGTAACGACAAGCCCATGGGCAATTCGATCAAGCTCGAGAATGTGGTGATGCCGTACACTCCTTCTTCCGCCGAAAAGGCCAAGAGGCGTTACTACATCTGCAATACGGACGAAGGCCTGCCCGCCGGCTACGAGTATCTTAAGGCGGACATAACCAGTCTTATAAAGGAAATCCCCGATTCCGTCGTGGTTAACATCGACGCCGCCATCAGCGATGCCGTTACCGCAGTCGTCGAGCCCAAGGCCGAGTATCATTTCGACATAGCCTTCGAAATCAACGTGCCTCTGAGTTTCGGCGAAGACTTCAAGCTGGCCTCGGAGATTGAAATACCTCTGGACGGCGTGGATGCCATCACCTCGATCGGCACCTTCGGATTCAAGGGACTGTTCCTGAACGAGACCCCTCTGAAGATTGCTAAACTGAGCATAGACCTTCTCGATTCCGAGAGCGTCCTCATACCTCTTAAGGAGGGATATGACAACTCCGCTCCTCTGAAACCCAGGCCCGACCTTGATCCCGCCGGCAGCCTCAGCGATTTCGAGTTCTACCTCGCTCCTGCAGATTTGTCGAGGAAGATCGCGAAGGGCAGGATAAAGTTTGAAATAGGCGCCCGGCCCAACCAGATTCTCAAGAAAACAGACTGCATACAGCTACGCAACATGGTTGTAGTCGCACCAGAAGGTATTACCATTAGTTCGAATGAATTGAGCATTAACAAATAATCCACTTCCGAGCCATGAAAAGAATTCACATCATACTTCTTTCGGCAGCAATGCTGCTCAGCATAGGCGCTTCGGCCCAGTCGTTCAGAAGCGGATACTTCCTGGACAACTACGTGTACGGTTACCGTATCAACCCCGCCCAGGTAAACGATAAGGGATTCGGAAGCCTGCTCCTCGGCAATATCGACCTGAGCAGCGCCTCCTCAATGGGAGTTTCCAGCTTCCTCTTCCCGACCGCGGACGGAAAAGGTCTCGTGACCGGCCTTAACGGCGCAGTTTCCCGCGACACCTTCCTCGGTAAGCTCAAGCAAAACAACTTCATCTCCCTGGATGGTAGCATCAACGTATTCACCATCGGCATTGCGAACGGAGAATCCCAGCACACTCTGGAGCTTAACGCCCGTCTGATGAACTCGGAGAACCTGCCTTTTGAGATGTTCTCCCTGCTCAAGAGCGGTGCGGCAGGAACCTACGACCTCGGCAGATTGTATTTCGATGCGACCGCACTTGCGGATCTCTGCTACGGCTTCTCCACCAACGTGACCGATTTCCTCTCCGTCGGCGGCCGCCTGCACCTTATGGTCGGTGTTGCCAACGTCAACTTTATTAACGACGGCAGTTCCGTGGTATTGAGCGACGAGAAGATTTACGCCGGTGAGTACGCGTACCTCGATGCGTCCGGTCTGTTGAGTTTCAACACCGACGCTGAAGGAAATATCGACCTGAACACCTTAAACGTCAAAGGGTCGCCTATAGGTGGTTTCGGTGCCGCCCTGGACCTCGGCGTACAGTACAAGTCCAATTTCGGTCTGGAGGCCATGTTCTCCATCAATGACCTGGGCGCCATATCCTGGGAGAACAAGCTTCACGCGCATGTCCACGGCGCCGTGGAATACACCGGCCTGTTCGACGAGAACGGTACGCTGACTACCGACCTCGAAGACCTTATGGACCTTGGCAACGCCATCAATTATCGCGTTGAAAAGGGCGACCGCCAGCTCCGCATGAATCCGTTCAAGGTTGCCGCCGGAGCGCGTTACCACATGCCTTTCTGGGAGGGTCTTTCTGTCGGCTTCCTGGGTACCGTCAACGTCGCCAAATATACCTCCTGGTATGACATGAGGCTCGGCGCCACTGTTACTCCGGCCCGTATCCTGAGCGCCACTGCCAACATCGGCTACGGCACCTTCGGACCCGTCTGGGGCGCTGCCCTCAACCTCCGCCTCGGCCCCATCAACATAGTCGGAGGCTTCGACGGCTACATGGGCCCTCAGGGCAAGTACACCCTGCCGACCGCAGAGATGCCCGCTCCCCTCAACAAACTCAACGCTACCCTGCGCTTCCCCGTCAACAGCTTTATGGAGAATGCCCACATAGGCATCGGCTTGGCTTTCTGATGAAAAAGGACCTTGGCAACAACGTCTGGTACATAGGTGCCGACGATACCGATTTAGACCTCTTTGAGAGTCAATACGTAGTGCCGGAAGGCGTATCGTACAATTCATACGTCATCCTGGACAGCAAGGTTGCCATTCTCGACACCTGCGACGCACGCCGCGGCGAAGCGTGGAAGGCCAACCTGGAAGAGGCCCTCGGCGGCCGTCAGCCCGACTATCTGGTGGTCCACCACATGGAGCCGGACCATTCCGCCCTTGCTGCCTGGGCCCTTGAGCGCTATCCCGGCCTTACGCTGGTGTGCAGCGCCCAGGCCCTGAGGATGATGGGGCAGTTCTTCCCCGGAGCCTCGTTCGAGAGCCGCGCCAAAGTGGTGAAAGAAGGGGATGTCTTGGAGCTTGGGGCGCACAGCCTGCGCTTCATCGCCGCTCCCATGGTCCACTGGCCCGAGGTGATGGTCTCGTACGATGCCGCCGGCAAAGTGCTCTACAGCGCCGACGGGTTCGGCAAGTTCGGCGCCCTCTCCAAATGCGGCTTCTACGGCCGCGACGACGATGACTGGGCCTGCGAAGCACGCCGCTACTACTTCAACATAGTGGGCAAATACGGGGCGCAGGTTCAGGCTCTTCTGGCAAAAGCCGCGACTCTGGACATTAAGGCGATACGGCCTCTCCACGGCCCTCTGCTGGAGGACGATCTGGGCGAATACATCAAGCTGTACGATACCTGGAGCCGCTACGCCCCGGAGACGGACGGCATTTTCATCGCATGTGCGTCCATTCACGGAGGCACTCTGGCCGCCGCCGAAAAGCTTGCGGAGATACTCCGTGCCAAGGGCGCGCCTAAGGTGGTGCTGAGCGACCTTTCCCGCAGCGATGTGGCTGAGAATGTGGAAGATGCGTTCCGCTATCCCAAGATGATAACGGCCGCCTCGTCCTACGACGCCGGGCTCTTCACTCCCATGTACGAGTTCCTGCATCGCCTGCAGATAAAAGGCTATTGCAAGCGTACGGTGGCAGTCGTTGAGAACGGCTCCTGGGCTCCTTCCGCCGGCCGCGTGATGCGCGAGATGCTCGGTGCGATGAAGGAAGTCGCTGTCCTCGAGCCCGGGGTTACCATTCGAAGCCGTATGCGTCCGGAGGACATTCCTGCCCTGGAAGCCCTTGCCGACGCGGTGCTGGCCGCTTAAATCATTTGAAAGTTGATACTCAGGATGACAGTCAAATGTCGTCCTGAGTTTTTTATACCTCCACCCAGTGGATAGTAATACCGCTGCGCTCCATACCCCGGAACCAGGTCATCTGGCGCTTGGCGAACTGGTGTATGGCGATGGCGAGGTGCTCACGCATCTGCTCGTAGCTGAGCTGCCCGGTAAGATATAGCGTAACGAATTTATACTCAAGGCCGTAGCTGATAAGCGTCTCGGCCGGGACGCCCTCGTCCAGAAGGGCCTGGATTTCATCTGTCATCCCTTCCCGGAGGCGTGCGTCCAGACGCGCGTCGATGCGTGCGTTGCGTACCTCCCTCGACACCAGCGTTCCGATAAAAAAGGTCCTGGGGGCGCCGGCCGGAGCTGACGCTGCGGCGCTCAGGGGTTTCTTTTCCTTAAAATCATATTCCCCCGTAACGGCACTGATATAGAGTCCCGTACCGCCGCACAGAATGGGGATGCCGCCGCGGGAGCGTATGTCCTCATAGACCTTCTTGAAATCCTCCCGGAAACGGTAAACATTGTACTGGGTGCCCGGTTCGGCAATGTCTATGAGGTGATAGGGCACGTCGCCGTATTCCGCCAGGTCCTTGCCGGTGCCGATGTCCATTCGTCGGTAAACCTGCCTGGAATCGGCCGAAATGATCTCCGCACCTCCGCCGAGAGCGTGCGCCAGCTGCACTGCGTAGCGGGTTTTGCCGGATGCCGTAGGCCCCAGCACGCACACCAGCTCCACGGAGCCGTCTGCCAGCTCCCTGCGGAGTGCGTCGATATCGATTACCTCCGGCTCAGGCAGCGCCGCTATCAGATTCTTTACCTTTGGCATTGCGGGAATAGTATTGGCACCACGGCTTGAGGCCGCAGGCGCTGCATTTGGGCGAACGGGCGGTGCAGGTGTAGCGGCCGTGGAGTATCAGCCAGTGGTGGGCGGTGGCACGGTGGTCCACCTTGATATTCTTTTCCAGATCCTTCTCCACGTCGTAGGGAGTCTTGCCGGCGGACAGTCCGAGGCGGTGGGACACACGGAACACGTGGGTATCGACAGCTATGACGGGCTCGTCGTAAATTATTGATGCGACGACGTTTGCGGTCTTGCGGCCCACTCCCGGCAGGGTCATCAGCTGCTCGACGCTGCCGGGTACGACTCCCCCGAATTCGTCGGTCAGCATGCGCCCGAGGGCCTGCAGGTGGCGGGCCTTGCTGTTGGGGTAGGAGACGCTGCGTATGAGTTCCAGGATGTCTTCGACCGGGGCGGCGCCCAGCTTTTCGGGGGTAGGGTAGCGGCGGAAGAGCTCCGGCGTCACCATATTGACCCGCTTGTCCGTGCACTGGGCGGACAGCACTACGGCCACTATGAGCTGGTACGGATCGGCGAAACTCAGTTCGCTCTGCGCTACCGGCACGTTCTCCCGGAACCAGCCCACTATGCCCTCATATCTTTCTTTCCTTGTCATACCGCTTGCAAATATAGCATTTTTCGGGGCGGAATACCGGGAAAGCTTGTTATATTTGCAAAAGAAAACCAGCGTATATGAAAAAGATTATCTGCATAGCGGCTCTTGTGCTCTTCGCACTTACGGCACGGGCTCAGGAAGCGTTCAGTCAAACGGTAGAAATAGGCATAGGAGGCGCCGAGTTCAATCCTTCTTTCATTACCAATCCAATCGACCTTGTACGCAGTCCCGGAGTGACTTTTTACGGAGAGTACCGCTTCGGCATCACCAACTGGTTCGCGGTGGGCGCACAGCTGGACCTCAAGGCCAGCAACGGCAACTATATGGACCTACTTAAGTTTGTGAACGGTTCCATGTATAACAACCTGCTGTATTACCAGGAGTCGCTAAAGCTGCTGGCGGAATTCAAACTCTTCCCCAGGAAGATCGTCAAACCTTTCTTCGGGGTGGCCGCAGGTGTAGGACTGGGGCAGTTCAAAGAGAAACTGGCGGATCTGAATTCGCTGATCTACTGCGATTTGAGCCCTCGCGTCGGAGTCCAGTTGGGAAGGCATGCACGCGTTTCGGCCCAGTTCTCCTTCTCCCCCGGAATCAACGAAGAGGGCGCACTTGCTCTGATTCACGGCGACTTCACTTCCCTCGGTCTCAATATAGGCTGGGCGTTCTAGAATAATCAATATATCCTTTATGAGAATACTACATCACTTTTTACTTCTGCTGGCAGCTGCGTCATTCTGCCAGCTTGCAGTTTCCTGCAAGCAAAACGGCGGAGAGGAGAACCACGCCATGTGGATTGTCCGCCAGATAGAGAACCCCAAGTCGAAATATGTGCTGGTGGCCTCCCACCGCGGCGACTGGCGCAATTTCCCCGAAAATTCCGTTCCCGCGATCGAGTCCGTCATCCGTATGGGTGTGGATATCATGGAACTGGACCTTAAGCTCACCAAAGACAGCGTGCTCGTGCTGATGCACGACAAGACCGTGGACCGCACCACCACCGGTCACGGCAAGGTGAAGGACATGACTCTGGATTCCCTGATGACCTTCGACCGGCGTTCCATGCACGGAGTGCGTATGCCTGGCACACGCGTCACCACCCTGCGGGAAGCCCTCGAGGCCTGCAAGGACAGGATAGTGGTGAATGTGGACCAGGGTTATGAGTACTACGACCTGGTGCTCAAGCTGTCGGACGAACTCGGAGTTACCGAGCAGCTGCTGATAAAAGGAAAGAAACCGGCTTCCGTCGTCCGTGCCAAGATGGCCGAGCACGAACGGAACATGATGTACATGCCCATCATCGATATCCAGAAGCCTGCCGGAGCGGCGCTGTTTGCAGAGTATATGGAGAACGGCGAGGTGCCTCTCGCCTATGAGGTATGCTTCAGCCAGCTCGATTCCACTGTGTACGACTGTTGCAAGCGTGTGGTTGATTCCGGCTCCAAGCTTTGGGTAAATACCCTATGGGGCTCGCTGTGCGCCGGTTACGACGACGATAACGCCTTTGTGGGCGCCGGTCCGGATGAGGTTTACGGCACTATCCTTTCACTGGGAACGTCCATCATCCAGACCGACCGTCCGGAGTTCCTGATCAACTACCTCAAAAAACACGGCAGAAGGTAATCTGCCAAATATAGCAAAAGGCCCTGCCCGAGTTGCCAGGCAGGGCCTTTTGGTGTCCCTAAACGGTCTTATTTGATTCCGTATTTCTTCAGGATGCGGACAATGGGCTTGCGTATGGATTTGGCCCAAACCTCATAGCCGTAGTCGTCAGGATGGGTGCCGTCCACCTGATGATTATGGTCGGGCGTCGAGGCGTCGGACTTGATAAAGTAAACGTCGTTGTACTTCTTGCAGGCGATCTTCATGAGGCTGTCGGCCATATGCATTTTCGCCATCTCTTTGCTGTAGGTCTTGGTGTCGAAATTGTTCTTCTCGCGCCAGATGCTGCTCATGAAGATAATGGGCGTGTGGGGCTTCTTTTCGCGTATCTTCTCGATGTAGGGGAAGAGGCGCTCGTTGATCATCTGTGCGTCCGGATTGGAGAAACTGTCGAAGATGTAGGCGTCCACGTCGGCGTCGCGCAGGGCGTCAGCATAGTAGGACTGGAGCTTGCTGTTGCCGCTGCAGGCGATGCTCAGGATCTGTATTCCGGTCATGCGGGTGAGCTGTGCGGGAACGGCCATGCCGCTGCGGGAGGTAGAAGCTCCGTGCATATATGATGAGCCGAAAAGGCCGACCCTGTGCCTGAAAGGAGGCTCCGCAGGACGGAGGCTGCTGCCAGGCTCGGTTCCGATGAGTATGGAGTTCTCTTCGCTGAAGGTGGGCAGATACATCAGGCACTCATGCTCGACCGGCTCCATGTTGGAGACGATTTTCACTTCCGAGTTGAGCTTGTTCCAAGCGGGTCCGCCGGAGCCGGCCCAAAGCCATTTCCCGTTCTTTTTGATGTAGAGGTCGTAGCCTCGGGACGAAATGCCGGCGATGTTGACGCCGTTGCCTGCATTGGCGTAGTCGGTCTTGACATAGATTGAGGGGGAGTTGGTCACGAAACAGACCGCAATGCCGGAGGACATCCTCACCTGAGCGTTTTCGTGCTTGGTGAAGCCTTTATACTTGACGGTGTCGATACGGTGGTAGGGATTGGGCGTATCGGGGAACATCTTTCCGATGAGGGTGAGGTCGGAGGCCTCGGTCCATACTCTGTCCTGGCCGGACGCCGCCCCTGCAATCAGCAGACAGGCAAAAATAAGAAGAACTCTTTTCATGGATGGTTATAGTAAGGTTGTTAATATGCTCTCGCAAATTCAAAGAGGCCGACCATTTCAGCCGGCCTCTCGGAGCGGAGAGAAAGGGATTCGAACCCCCGAAGCAGGTTTTGCCCGCTTAGCGCATTTCGAGTGCGCCGCCATAGACCACTCGGCCATCTCTCCGGGTGCAAAGTTCGTAAAAATTATTTAAATTTGTACACTATGCGGATTGGAGATTTGGATTTCGGCGACAGGCCCCTCTTCCTGGCACCTATGGAGGACGTTACGGACGTCTCTTTCCGCATCCTGTGCAAGGAGCAGGGAGCCGCGATGGTCTATACCGAGTTCGTGCCCTCCGACGGGCTCATACGCGATGCCCAGAAGGCTATCGCCAAGATGCGTACCCTCCCAGAAGAGGCTCCGGTAGCCATCCAGATCTACGGTCACCTTAAGGAATCCATGGTCGAGGCGGCAAGGATGGCCGACAATGCGGCGGAGATCGCCGGCGGCCACGGGGCCGATATCATCGACATCAATTTCGGCTGTCCCGTCACCAAAATCGCGGGAAGGGGAGCCGGCAGCGGCATGATGCGCGAGCCGGACAAGATGGTGGACATTACCAAAGCCGTCGTGGAAGCCGTCAGGAAGCCGGTGACCGTAAAAACACGTCTCGGCTGGGACGAGAATTCCAAGATTATCCCCGAACTTGCCGAGCGTCTGCAAGACGCAGGCATAGCGGCGCTGACCATACACGGCCGCACCCGTCAGCAGATGTACAAGGGCGCCGCGGACTGGACGCTGATAGGCGAAGTGAAGAACAACCCCCGCATCCACATTCCAATAATAGGCAACGGCGATATCACCGACGGCCCCAAGGCCGCACGGGCCTTTGCCGACTACGGAGTCGATGCCATAATGATAGGGCGCGCCTCCTTCGGCCACCCCTGGGTATTCCGCGAAATCCGCCATTACCTGGACACCGGCGAAGAGCTTCCGCCCCTCAGCGTAAAAGAGAGGGTGTCCCTTGCCAAACGGCATCTGGACCTTTCCCTGCAGTACAAGGGCCTGCCGAGGGGGTTGTACGAAATGCGCCGGCACCTCAGCTGCTACTTCAAAGGCCTGCCGGATTTCAAGCCCGTCCGGATGAAGCTGGTTACCTCCAACGACCCGCAGGAGATTCACGACACCCTGGACTATATAGCCGAGCATTGGGCGGACGTCCCCTTAGAGAACACGAACGTATATGATATATAAGCTGATACTGTCGATCCGCGACGCCCGCTACCGCAAAGGCACCCGCAGTGCCAGGGCCGAAGTTCCCACCGTCTGCGTGGGCAACATCACCGTAGGCGGCACCGGCAAGACGCCCCATACGGAGATGCTCCTGCGCGAACTTTTGGAGAGCGACCGCTGGCGCGACTCCCGCATCGCAGTGCTGTCCAGAGGCTACAAGCGCCGCAGCAAAGGCTTCCAGCAGCTGCCCTACGACGCATCAGCCGCCCTTTACGGGGACGAACCGGTACAGATAAAGCGGAAATTCCCCGCCGTCACCGTAGCGGTGGACAAGAACCGGGTTGAGGGTTGCAGCATACTGGTGCATCCGGAGAAAGCCGCCTCCATCAAGAGGTGCAAGGCTCCCGACTTCCCGCCGTCGGATATAATTGTGCTGGACGACGCCTACCAGTACCGCAAGTTAAAGGCCGACCTGAACATAGTCCTGAGCGACTGGAACCGCCCCGTTACCACCGACTCGCTGCTGCCCGGCGGCCGTCTGAGAGACCTCAAAAGGCGTCTGTACGACTGCGATGCGGTTATCGTAACCAAGTGCCCATACGAGCTGGAGGCCGCCGAAAAGGCGGAGGCCGCACGCATACTTGGATACGACTCCTATGATGACGCCGCCTGCGTCGCCGACAGGAACGGGAAGAGCCAGCTGCTGCTTTTCTCCCGCATCTGCTACGGCCGTCCGGAGCCGGTGTTCCCCGACGCCGACAGCCGTTATACCTACTCACAGAAGATGGTGCTCTTCAGCGGTATAGCGGACGACACCCAGCTCCGCAACTATTTGAGCGATAGTTACAAAATAGTGGAATCCATTAAGTTTCCGGACCATCACCGCTACGGCGGAGCCGATGTCCGGGCACTCCTGCGGGCCGTAAAGCGCAATCCCACCGCGGTTTTCATGACCACGGAAAAGGACGCCCAGCGCCTCAGGGACATCGGGAAGATGCCGCCCAAACTCAAGGAACGTCTGTTTTACCAGCCCATCAGTGTGGAGTTCCTTTCCGAACAAGAACGTAAAGTATTCATAGATAAACTGATAACCTTATGATAATGAAACGCATTCTTACTACAGTCCTGCTGGCGGCCGCCACCGTCCTCACCATGGCGGCGCCGGAAAAGAAGTTGGCCGATTGGCAAGATCCCAACGTCTATGAGTCAAACCGCCTCCCGATGAAGGCTAGCATGCTCCTCAGCAGTCCCAGCATGTCGCTGGACGGCACCTGGAACTTCCGCTGGGTCGATAATTACAATGAGCATCTGGACGGTTTTGAGGATCCCGCCTGTGACGATTCCGCCTGGGACACTATGCCCGTTCCCGGAATCTGGGAGCTCAACGGATACGGCGACCCCCTCTACTCCAACACCAAGTACCCCTGGCACGGCCACTTCGACAACAATCCACCTTACGTGCCGCTGGAGCACAATCATGTGGGCCAGTACCGCCGTCACTTCACCCTGGACGCCAAGCAGGCCCGTGCCCGCGTGATACTGAGGATAGGCAGTGCCACTTCCAACGTAAGGGTGTGGGTTAACGGCAAGTCTGTAGGATATAGCGAGGACAGTAAGCTGGAGGCCGCTTTCGATATCACCAAGCTCGTCAAGAAGGGCGACAACCTCATCGCGCTCGAAATCATGCGCTGGTGCGACGGAACCTACCTGGAGTGCCAGGATTTCTGGCGCCTCTGCGGTATAGCCCGCGGCGTGCAGCTGGATTTCCGTCCCCAGAAGGGATATGTGGACGACGTGCGCGTGAGCGCAGACATGAACGGCCGGTTCGAATTCACCGCCAAGGTTGGCAAGGGTACCCCCAAGGTGAAGTTCGAACTTAAGGCTCCCGACGGAACCGTGCTGACGCAAGAAGAGAAGCCCCAGAAAGGCGAAGTTGTCTGGAAGGGCCGTATAGACAATCCCGCCCTCTGGAGCGCCGAGGCCCCGAATCTCTACACCCTGAGGGTCAGTTCCATGCAGGGCAGGAAGGCGATAGAGAGCGCCACCGTAAACGTAGGTTTCCGCACCGTGGAAATCAAGGACGCCCAGCTGCTGGTCAACGGCCAGCCCGTCCTCATCAAGGGCGTCAACCGTCACGAGCTGAGTCCGGACGGCGGCTATTGCGTCACCAGGGAGGAGATGCTGCGCGACATCCGCGTGATGAAAGAGCTGAATATCAATACGGTACGCACCTGCCACTATCCCAACGATCCCTATTGGTACGACCTCTGCGACCGCTATGGCCTGTATGTAATCGACGAGGCCGATATCGAGTCGCACGGTATGGGTTACGGCGACAAGACGCTTGCCGCGAATCCTCTTTTCGAGGCCGCCCACCTTGTCCGTTTCCAGCGCATGGCCTACCGCGATGTCAATCACCCTTCCATCATTATCTGGAGCCTTGGCAACGAGGCAGGCGACGGCCCCAACTTCACCAAATGCTACGCCTGGGCCAAACAGTTCGACTCTTCCCGTCCCGTACAGTACGAACGTGCCCAGCAGGGTCCCAACACCGACATTTTCTGTCCTATGTACTACGGCTACGAGTACTGCGACTACTACTGCTCCAACAAGCCCGAGAAGCCGCTTATCCAGTGTGAGTACGCCCACGCGATGGGTAACTCCCTCGGCGGTTTTGCCGACTATTGGGACCTGGTGCGCAAGTATCCAAACTACCAGGGCGGATGCATCTGGGACTTCCAGGACCAGGCCCTCCGCTGGCCTTACGACCCCGCCCAGGGCAAGGTCAGCTCCATCAACGGTGCAGGCAAGCGCCAGGCTAAAGGCAAACCTTCCTGGATCTACGTGTTCGGAGGCGACTTCAACACCTACGACCACAGCGACGAGTCGTTCAACTGCAACGGAATCGTATCTGCTGACAGGGTGCCCCATCCCGGCGCCGAAGAGGTGCGTTACCAGTACCGCAGCATTCACTGCAGCGCTTCTGCGTCAGATTTGCGCAGCGGATACATCAGCATCTACAACGAGAACTTCTTTATTGACCTGAGCCGCTACCGCTGTGAATGGCAGCTGGTGCAGGACGGCAAACCGGTAGGAAGCGGCAGCTTCGACATGCCGTCAATTGCGCCCCAGAAGACCGCGAACGTAAAGATCCCCGGCTTCAACCTTCCTGCGGTTGAGGGACACGACGTGTCGCTGTGGCTGGACTTTTGCCTCAGGGCCGACGACGGAGTACTTACCGCCGGTACCAGAGTGGCCGCCGACCAGATTGCCATTAACCGCGAGCTGGTGTGCAAGCCCACGGCACTCCAGGACGACAACACGCTGGCCCTGGAAGAGACGGACGATTTGGTGACTGTAAAGGGAGACAACTGGCAGGCGTCCTGGGACAAGGGCACAGGAGCCCTCTGCTCGTACATGGTACAGGGTCGCGAGATGATCAAGAACCCCCTGATGCCCTGCTTCGGACGTGCCGTCACAGAGAACGACCTGGGTGCGGAGCTGGACAAGAAGATGGCTAGCTGGCTGTATCCTCACTTCGAGCCCATCGGTCCCATCGTAGTGGAGGAAGACAACACCGTAAAGGTGAATGTAATCTATCCCATGCAGCACGCATATGTGCAGATGCGCTGGACGGCGAAACCGGGGGCGCTGATCGACATGGAGCTGTTCTTCAAGAAGAATCCGGGCGTCAATAACGTTCCCGACCTCTTCCGTGTGGGTGTGGAATTCGCCATGCCGGGTGAGTATTCTACCGTGGATTTCTATGGCGAAGGCCCCTTCGATACCTATCTCGACCGCAACACCGCCGCCCGTCTGGGCAGGTGGGTACAGGATGTGGCCGACCGTTACGACTTCTCCGCCGCCCGCCCGCAGGAGCACGGCACCAATGTCGGCATTCGCAGCTACAAGCTGCTCAATGCAGAAGGCAAGGGCCTGGAAATCACCTCTCCCGAACTCTTCTCGGCATCGGCTCTGCCGTTTACCCGCAGGACTCTGGACCTGAGCGTCGGCGAGTGGCGTCACAGCCGCGAACTGCTGCCGCTGGTGCACAAAGAAAACAGGTCGCTCGGGCTTACCGCCGTGAACTGCGACCTGATCCAGATGGGACTTGGCTGCGTGAACTCATGGGGTGCCATTCCACGCGACCAGTATATGATACACCCGAAGGAGTACAGCTTTAAACTGTCAATATCTCCTTCTCTTTAGCGGCGACGATTTCGTCCACAGCCTTGACCTTCTTGTCGGTCAGCTTCTGGACTTCGTCTTCAGCTTCCTTCTCGACATCCTCTGAAAGGCCCTCGTTCTTCTGGGCCTTTTTGAGGAGGTCGAAGGCGTCGCGGCGGGCGTTGCGAATCGTTACCTTGGTCTGCTCCCCGGTGGCCTTAGCCTTCTTGATAAGCTCCTTGCGGCGCTCCTCGGTGAGGGCGGGTACGGTGCAGCGGATGATTTCGCCGTTGTTCTGGGGGGTGAAGCCCAGGTTTGCGTCCATGATTGCCTTCTCGATCTTGGGAATCATGTTCTTCTCCCAGGGCTGAAGGGTAAGGGTCTTGGCGTCCGGGGCGGAGATGGAGGCAACCTGGTGAACAGGGGTGGCCGAGCCGTAGTAATCCACCATCAATCCATTGAAAATGGAGGGATTGGCCTTGCCTACCCTGTAGTTCTTGAGATCTTCCTCAAGGAATGCGATGGCGTCCTGCATCTTGCCTTCTGCGCCATTCACGATTTCTTTTGCTCTGTCTGTCAACATAAATTATTCTGATTTTACTATTGTTCCAATGGGCTCGCCGCGAAGCAGCCTGGCGAGGTTGCCGGGGCGGGTGATGTCGAATACCACGATAGGGACCGGACCCTGCTCGCAGAGGGCGTAGGCGGTCTGATCCATCACCTTCAGGTGGTCGCTGAGGGCCTTGGTGAAGGTCAGTTCCTCATAGCGCACGGCGTTGGGGTCCTTCTCCGGGTCGGCGGTATAGACTCCGTCCACACGGGTTCCCTTCAGGAGGGCGTCGGCACCCAGTTCCAGGGCACGGAGGGCGGCTCCCGAGTCGGTGGTGAAATAGGGATTTCCAGTACCTCCGGCGATGAGGGCTACGCCGCCGCGTTCCATCAGGGCCACCGCATTGTCGCGGGTGTAATAGCGGGCGTGCGGCTCCATAGGGGTGGCGGTGAAGACCTCCGCTTCTACTCCAAGGCTGCATATCGCGCCAGCCAGCGCGAGGGAATTGATAACCGTTGCCAGCATACCCATACGGTCTCCGGTCACACGGTCGAATCCCTTGCCTACGCCCTGCAGGCCGCGGAATATATTGCCCCCGCCGTTCACTATTGCAAGCTGGCGTCCTTCACGTACCGCCGCAACTATTTCGGATGCATATCTGTTCAGACTTTCGGGGTCCAGGCCTTTGCCTTCCGGACCGCCGAGGCTCTCGCCGCTAAGTTTCAATAAAACGCGCTTGTACATGTTATGCTTCGTTGAATCAAACAAAAATATCGGAAAATTATTAAAAATCCAACATAAATTATCATATTTGCTCCATGCGAAGGTTAGTTGTAGTGTTACTCGTTCTGTACGGGACAGTGTGTGCCGCCCAGTCCCCCCTCTTCAGGGGCCGGGTCATGCCGGAGTACGACTTCGCCTTCAACGGACATTATTACTGGGACACGAGGGACTTTAAACCCGGGACCGTGTGCTACAACGGGAGCGTCTATAACAACGTACCTGTCAATATAAACGCCCACACCTCCGACCTGCTGGTCAGACGGACTCTGGTCGAACCGCAGGTGGTTCTGTACAGGGACTTGCTGCCCTGGTTTAATCTGAACGGCATCTATTACGTAAACCTCAGCCTGGCTGGCGTGAACGGCGCCCCGGAGGGTTTCTTCCAGGTGCTTACGGACGGCAGGGAAACCTATTATTTCCAGCGGCGGAAGATTTATGCCAGCGAGGCCGGAAACCACAACGGAGACAGAGGAATAGGCTACGACGACCCCAATTACCGGGAAGATATAATAACCTATTTCCGGCAGAAGGATTTCTATTATACCGTTCGAAAAGACAAATTCAAACGAGTCTATCCCGGCAAACGCAAACGTGCCGGTTTGATGCCGCAGGGCCTGCCGGAGCTGGCGAACGTAACGACGGACGGTCCCAGGACGATTAGTTCCGACAGCCGTCCCCTACCGTCGACAGCCCGGCTGGAGCTGCCTGCCGGCTGGTTCGCGGCCCAGACCTCCTCGGCCGAGCGTGCCGCCCTGCTTGCGGCGATAGAGCAGGACAAGCTGATTGCGAACTACCGGAACAAGACTTATGAGATAGGTACGGTACCGGCCTCCGCAGGCCCCGTCAAGGTGAACGGAGTCGTACGCGACGTGGCGAGCGGCGAGCCTCTCGGAGGCGTGCTTGTCTCCGACTCCGGAGAGCGCTTATTCTCCTATACGGAAGCGGACGGCCGCTACGAACTGCAGCTTCCCCTCGGCGACAACGTGCTGAAATTCAGGGAGTACACCAAGGAAGACATGGACATACGCGTGATCGTCAAGGGCACCGGCTCCCTGGACGTGGTGATGAGGGAAAAGGTTACCGCCCTCAAGAGCGCCTATGTCTCTGCCAACAGCATGGCGGACCATCGCCGTACAGGAATGGGACTGGAGACGATAAACTCCTCCACGGTGAAGCATATTCCCTCCGCATTCGGGGAGGGCGACGTGCTGAAGGCGGTGTTGACTCTGCCCGGCGTCAAGAGCGTGGGCGAAGCCTCCGGCGGCTTTAATGTACGCGGCGGCTCTGCAGACCAGAACCTGATACTCTTCAACGGCGGCACGATATATAATCCCAGCCATCTCTTCGGCATCTTTTCAGCCTTCAACATGGACGTGGTGGACAATGTCGAGCTGTACAAGAGCTCTATACCGGTGGAATACGGCGGCCGCATATCTTCCGTGCTGGACATAAGTTCAAAGGACGGCAACCCGGAGCGTATCAAGGGCTCTGTCGGCCTGGGAATCCTTACCAGCCACATTGCCATCGAGGGACCCATAGTCAAGGACAAGACCACCTTTGTCCTGGGCGGTCGCACCACCTACTCGGACTGGCTGCTCAAGCGGATGCCGGCAAGCAGCGGATACGCCGGAGGCAAGGCTTCGTTCAGCGACGTCAACCTGGGCGTCACTCACCGTTTCGACGAACGCAACAGCCTCAAACTCACCGGCTACTGGTCCCGGGACGATTTTTCTTTCCGGGGCGACACCACCTTCCGCTACTCCAATCTGGACGTCGCTCTCAATTGGAAACACAGGTGGGACGCAGTCAACACTTTGGACGTAAGTGCCGGCTACGACCGCTATTCCAATACTCTGGAAGACGGTTTTTCCTCCAGTGCCGAGAGTGCATACACCCTGGCGACCAGGATACAGGATGGATTCACCAGGGCTGTCGCCAAGGTGAATCTGGACAGGCACACCCTCACTTTCGGCGGGGACGTTGTTCTCTGCGCCCTGGATCCGGGGACCGTTGCGCCCGTGGGCGAGTCTCTCGTGGAGCCCAGGCAGCTTGCCAGGGAAACGGCGCTTGAGCCGTCGGTCTTTTTCGGAGATCTGTGGCATCCGGACAACAGTCCGTTCTCGATGGAGACGGGGTTGCGCTATTCGTCCTTCATAGCTCTCCCGGAATTCAAGTATTACGGTACCCCGGAATTCAGGATAAGCGCCAAGTATTCGCCTCTCGCGAACCTTTCCCTCAAGGCCGGCTTCAATACCATGAACCAGTATATCCACCTGGTTTCCAACACCTCGTCCATTTCTCCCATGGACACCTGGAAGCTCTGCGACGCCGATATCGAGCCGCAAAAGGGTTTCCAGGCGGCCGGTGGCGTTTACTGGACGGTATTCGGAAACGCCCTGGACATCTCCCTTGAAGGCTATTATAAACGGAGTTACAATTATCTGGACTACAAGTCCGGAGCAGTGCTTTATATGAACGACCACCTTGCGGACGACCTGGTGCTCACCACCGGTCGCTCCTACGGCGTGGAGCTTATGCTGCGCAAGCAGACCGGCCGCCTTACCGGATGGGTGTCCTACACCTGGTCGCGGGCGCTGCTTAAGGAGATGAAAGACAGGGGGATGGATACCATCAACGGAGGGAACTGGTACAACGCCCCGTTCGACAAGCCTCACGACATCAAGCTGGTGGGCAATTACAAATTCACCCACCGCTACAGCCTCTCCTTCAACCTAGACTATTCTACCGGCCGTCCGGTAACAGTTCCTGTGGGCCAGTATTTCTACGAAGGCTCCCTGCACCTGCTGTACTCCGAACGCAATACGCACAGGATTCCGGACTACTTCCGTCTGGACCTGGCCCTGAACATAGAGCCGGGGCATTACCTCAAGGCCTTTACGCACATGTCGGCAACGATAGGCTGCTACAACGTGACCGGCCGCAAGAACGCCTATTCGGTGTTCTATACCACCGACAGCAAAAACCTTGTGCACGGTTACATGGTCTCCGTTTTCGCCACCCAGGTCCCGTACCTGAGCTTAAATCTGAAGTTCTGATGAAAAAGACGATACTGTACATTCTGCTGGCCATGGCCGTTTCCGCCTGTATCTACCCGTACGAGGCGGAACTGGAAGGCGAAGTGCCCGAGCGTCTGGTGGTGTCCGGAGACATTCTCATCGGGGAAGAATTCCGTATCGACCTCGGATACGTCATGCCGCTCAGTGCAGACGTAAACAAAACAAGGAGCGCGCCTTCCGATGCCGTCCTGACTGTAGAGAACGACAGGGGCAAATCTTTCCCCGGCCAGCCGGTTGGGGACGGCGGTTTTCTGGTAGATATGACCAGTGCTCCTGATGCCGCCCGGTACCGTTTTAATGTCCGTCTTGCGGACGGCAGGGAATACAGCACGCCGTGGGAGAGCGTTAACCAGGCCCCGATAATAACCGGTTTGTCTTACGATTACGACGATGACTATCTGTATCTTACGTGCAGCCTGAACGGCCGTGATTCCAACAGGAACTACAGACTGGACTACGATGAAGTGTGGGAGTATCATGCGCACTTCATGCCCGACCTGATATATGAGGACGGGAAGTATGAAATCAAAAACAGGTTCAAGGATTATTATTACTGCTGGAACAGCCGCAGTTCCACAGAGCCATATATCGCCTCGGCGGAGAGTCTCTCCAAAAACCGTGTTAAAGACTGTAACTTTTTGAGTATCAAGTGTACCGACGACAGGCTCAACCAGCTTTATTCCATCCAGCTCAAGGCCAGCAGCATAACCTCGGCGGCTAAAGTCTATCTGGAGCACCTGCACAGTCTTTCCGGCAGTACCGGAGACCTGTTCACTCCTACCCCGAGTGAAATGCGCGGCAATGTCAGCTGCACCACTAACCCCGACGAACAGGTCGTGGGTTATGTCAGTGTCTGCAGGCGAGCCTTCAAGCGCATCTTTATCAATACCGAGAATATCTACAGATACCCCGTAAACCCCGAATCCCTTCTGTTTTACCCCGAACCGGACGAGGAAGGCAATTACAATCTGGAAGGTCTGTTTAAATACTGTTCCCCGGTTTTCTTCGAACCTCCGGTGCCTACTGCGACGAATGTCCAGTGGGGGCTCAAGCGTTGCGTGGACTGCCGCGCCTGGGGCGGGACCAAAACAAAGCCCGAATGGTGGCCTAACGACGACGAATGATGAAAAGGATAATTACTATAGCTCTTCTGTCGCTGGCTGCGCTGACTGCTGGGGCCCAGGTTTATGTGGCCACGGATAAGTCCTGCTACCTTGCGGGCGAGCGTATATGGTGCTCCGTTTTCTGCGCCCAGGGCCCCTCGGTGGTATATCTTGAGCTCGTTTCCGCCGACGGTCCTGCCGCCCGCGCCCGTATCGACGTTCGCGGCGGCAGGGGAGGCGGCTCGCTGCAGGTACCCGTCGGCACTCCGACCGGAAACTACCGGCTCTTCGCCTACAGCGGCCCTTCGGACGTATCGTCCGGTGGCCCGGTGCTGTCGGTTTTCAATACCTTCTCCACCGAGCGTGTGACTGACGGAGTGGAGATAGTCGATGCTGCAGAATACGGAAAGCCGTCCAACGCGCCCTCGGGCTACGGTCTTTCAGTCCAGACTTCCGATAAAATCGTACTGGAGAACACCTCCGGCATGCCGGTCAGCTGCTGCATATCGGTAACCCGGAGCGATTCAATAATTGAACCCGGCTACCGTTCCATAGCCAGGTTCGCCCCCGGCAGGGCACGCCCCGAATCCGACGGAGAGCAGCTGCGTGCGGTAATCACCGGGCCGGACGCCTCGAGGGCGGCCGAGAGCAACGTGGCCGCTTTGATAGCCGTTCCCGGAGCACGGACAGACTGTTATTCCGCTGTCCCGTCTGCCGACAGAACCGTCACCTTCGATACCGAGAACATCTTCGGAACCGGCGACCTGGTATGCTTGCTGGAAGGGTTGGAGCCGAACTGGGACTGCCACCTGGAGCTTCTGTCCCCTTTCCTTGCCCCAAAGGCGGAAGGCCTGCCCAAGCTTAAGCTCTGCAGGAGCATGGAAAACGACCTGCTCAGGCGCGCCTCCGCCATGATGGACGAGCGTGCATTCGATACTCTGGCGACCACTCTGCCGATGCGCAGGGAGCACTTCATGCTTACCCACGAGTGCGTTTCCTACAATCTGGACGACTATACCCGCTTCCCGACCATGGAGGAGGTTTTTGTGGAGATAACCCCTTTAGTGAAGCTGCGCAGACCGGGAGGAAAAACAAAAATTTACGCCCTCGCCGGCCCGGTCGTGCCGAGTGCTACTTCCCACTGGAGCGAAGCGCTGGTGATGATAGACGGTGTCCCCGTTACCGACCAGAAACTCATAGAGACTTATGACCCCGCCATCGTGAAGACGGTCGAGGTATATCCCTACCGTTACAATATGGGCTACAGGATTTTCGACGCCGTGGTCAACCTGGTGACGTTCAAGGGCAATATGCCGGGAGTGATGTTCGACGACAACGTCCGCATATACGATTTCCAGGCCTGCGCCTGGCCCGAGGTGCACGAGGGGAGCGAAACTCCGTACTGGAATCCCCTGGTCACTCTCGAACCTGGAGGAAAAATGGAGCTTCCGGTCTCCAGGCTTCAGCCGGGTATAGAATACACCGTAATTGTCGAGGGACTTGCCTCGGGCGGGAGGCCTGTGTATTTGAAAAAATCATTTGTCAGATAATTGGATTCTTGCAAGATTCGGAGTATATTTGCGGACTGTAAGAAAGAAAAGCATAACCCTATGTTCATATTCAACTCTTCTATCGGAAAAAAATTCATTCAGGCGATAAGCGGAGCTTTCCTCATTGTGTTCCTTTTACTGCACTCCACTATCAACTTCTTCTCCGTAATAGATTCTTTTACAGGTAAATATGGCATTGCTGCGGCCGACGAAGCGCTGTTCAGCAAGGGTGACGGCCTGTTCAAACTGGGTTGTGACTTTATGTCCACTCCCGTCATTTCCATAATGGTGCCCGTCCTGGCCCTCGGCTTCCTCGTGCACATCCTCTATGGTATATGGCTCACTGTCCAGAACATACGCGCCCGCGGAGGCTACAAGCGTTACGAAGTAGCCAGCAAGGCTGCCGCCGACTCCTGGTCCGCCAAGAATATGCTGGCACTGGGAATCGTAATCCTGGGCTGCATCGGACTTCACCTTATGGATTTCTGGGCCAAGATGCAGCTTCCCGAGATGTTCGGAATAGGCACTTTCGAGAATAACCCCTACCTTCTGCTCAACGCGACCTTCGGCCGCTGGTGGCTGCTCCTGCTCTATCTGGCATGGTTCGCTGTGCTCTTCCTGCACCTCACCCACGGCTTCTGGAGCATGTTCCAGACCGTCGGCTGGAATGGCCGGATATGGTTCAAGAGGGTCAAGGTTATCGGCATCATCGTCGCCGCCCTCATTATATTCATGTTCGTTTCCACCGCAGTTAACGCATTCCTGCAGGCTAACGGACTGATCGGCTGTTAGCTAACCTATTTAACCAAAACATATATTTTCCGGGAACCGGAAGGGACGCAAGTTTCTTCCGGTTTCTTTTTATACTATTAATTCTTATCTTTGTAAGATACCAATTAGAACTACAAATGAAACGAATCCTGATTCTAATAGCCATGTTGCTTCCTGTCTGCAGTTTTGCAGCAAAGCCTGCCGTTCCCGAGATCGTCCCGGCTCCGCAGAAGCTGGAGATGGGCAAGGGCAGCTTCAATATGAAGGGCGTCAACATCAATTGCGACCCGGCCCTTGACCGCAATACCCTCAGGGCCGTGCGGGTACTGGCCGACCGCCTTACCCTCACCGGCGGCAAGCTCAGTTCCGTTGCCAGCCCTATTGGAATCCAGCATGCAGTCGAGAGCGGCAAGCTTAAGGGAATGTATGTGCTGTTGGACAATACCGTCGCCCCGGAGAGCTATAAGATCAGCATCAGCAAAAAGGCCCTGGTGATAAGGGCGTCGGACTTCAACGGATTCTTCTATTCCCTGCAGACACTCAGGCAGATGCTGCCGTCCGCCATCTACGGCGACAAGGCCGCTCCCGGAGAGAAATGGTGCATCCCCTGCTGCGAGATAGAGGACTCCCCGCGTTTTGCCTACCGCGGCTACATGCTCGACTGCAGCCGTCACTTTTTCAGCGTCGATGAGCTGAAGAAGATACTCGACGTGATGTCTATGTTCAAGCTGAACCGCTTCCATTGGCATCTGACGGACGACCAGGGATGGAGGATAGAAATCGAAAAGTATCCTCTCCTCACCGAGGCGGGTGCCTTCCGCAACGGTACCCAGATACTCGGCGACCCGAACACCAACGACGGTATCCGCTACGGCGGATTCTATACCAAGGAGCAGGTCCGCGAAGTGGTGGCCTATGCCCAGACCCGCGGTATCACCGTAGTTCCGGAGATAGACCTTCCCGGTCACATGATGGCCGCCCTGCATGCGTATCCCAATCTGGGATGCGCCGGCAGCGCGCCTTACGAAGTGAGTACCATCTGGGGCGTTTCCCGTCAGGTGCTTAACGTGGGCAAGGAAGAGACCATGCTGTTCCTGGAAGACGTGCTCAGCGAGGTCGCGGAGCTCTTCCCCGGCGAATACATACATATCGGCGGTGACGAATGCCCCCGCGACGAATGGAAGACCGACCCCGACTGCCAGGCGAAGATTGCGGAACTGGGGCTTGTGAGCGATGAAAAAGTTTCTGCCGAAGCCCGCCTGCAGAATTATGTGACCGCCCGCATGCAGAAGTTCCTTGCCGGCAAGGGCAAGAAGATCATCGGCTGGGACGAGATCCTGGAGGGCGAACTGGCGGAAGGCGCCACGGTCATGAGCTGGAGGGGCACGGCCGGCGGTATCAAGGCCGCCTCCATGGGCTTTGACGTAGTGATGTCTCCGAATACCTACTGCTACCTGGACTACGTTCAGAGCGAGGATTTCGACACCGAGCCCTACAGCATCTCTCACCGCTGGTCCGCCAAAAAGCGCAAGACGCGTCATGCCATCACCCTTTCCTGGCTGTATAACTACGAGCCCCTGGCGGAGATTCCGGCGGAAGCGCACTCCCATATCCTCGGCGTCCAGGGCAACTTGTGGACCGAATACGTGGCCACCAACGAATACATGGAGTATATGACCCTCCCCCGTATCCTTGCGCTCAGCGAGGTGCAGTGGTGCCGTCCGGAGAACAAAAACTACGATCGCTTTATCAAGAGCCTCGCCGACCACGAACTGCCCATCCTTGAACTGCTGGGCTACAACTACCGCAAACCAGACGAACTAAAATAACCAATATGAAGAAACTGATTCTCGCAGCGGCCGCGTTGCTCGCCCTGGCATGCTGCAAGCCTGCCGTCCATGCAGACTGGACATATAACAGCGTCGTTTATGAGGTGAACATACGCCAGTATTCCCCCGAGGGAACGTTCAAGGGCGTCGAGGCACAGCTGCCCCGCCTCAAACAGCTGGGTGTTGATGTGCTTTGGCTCATGCCCATGTACAAGATAGGAGAACTGGAGCGCAAGGGCACCCTCGGCTCCTATTATGCCATTTCCGACTACTGTGCGGTGAATCCCGAATTCGGCACGATGCAGGATTTCGAAGAACTGCTGGCTGCATCGCACGAGGTCGGATTCAAGGTGATTCTGGACTGGGTGGCCAACCAGACGGCCCCGGACCACATCTGGATTGACGGCCGTCCCGCCGACTTCTACGAGCGCGACTCCCTGGGCAACGCCCTCTGGGAATATGACTGGACCGATACCCGCAGCCTCAATTATGAGAACGAGGCGGTGTGGGCCGCACAGGACAGCTGCATGCGATTCTGGCTCGACAAGGGAGTTGACGGCTTCCGCTGCGACGCCGCCGGCGAGATGCCGCCCAAATTCTGGCACAGCGTGCTGCCCGGCATAAGGAAGGATTATCCCGGCATCTACCTGCTTGCCGAGGCCGAAAAGCCCGAGCTGAGCAATCCCGCCGAGACCTTCGACGCCACCTATGCCTGGGAGCTGCATCACATCCTGAACGATATCGCACAGGGGAAGAAAGGCATCGCAGAGCTTAAGGAGTATATCGACCGCGACGCCCAGAACACCCCGGCAAGCCTCTTCCGCCTTATGTTTACGTCCAACCACGACGAAAACTCATGGCAGGGAACCGAATTCGAGCGTATGGGCGACGCCGCCAAGGTGATGGCTATGCTCTGCTTTACGCTTCCCAAGGGCCAGCCGCTCATCTACACCGGCCAGGAAATCGGTCTGGACAGGCGCCTGCAGTTCTTCGAGAAGGATCCCATCGAGGACTGGACGCCCAATATGTGGACCGCCTTCTGGGAGTATCTGGTGGCACTTAAGCACGCCAACCCGGCCCTTGCCGCCGGCGAGAAGGGTGGACCTATAAAGTACATCGAGGGCGAGCCGGAGGGCGTTTTTGCCTTCTCCCGTGCCGTCAGGGGCAACAAGGTCTCCGTCTGGGCCAACCTGAGCGCCGAGCCGGCAGTGCTGGCGGACGGCCGCGAACTCGAACCCTGGGGTTATTCAATCGTAGCTGAATGAATCTGAAGTCACTGGCAAAGGATACGGCCATTTACGGGCTGAGCAGTATAGTCGGGAGGTTCCTGAACTATCTGCTGGTGCCGTTGTACACCTACAAGATCGCCGCGGCGAGCGGCGGTTACGGCATAGTGACAAATCTCTACGCCTACACCGCCCTGCTGCTGGCCCTGCTGACCTTCGGCATGGAGACCACCATGTTCCGCTTCTCCACCAAGGAGGGCGAAGAAGCACGCAGCGTTTACGGCACGTCGCTGAAGATGGTCGGGCTGGTGGTCCTGGTGTTCCTGGCCGCAGTGCTTGCATTCCTGCGCCCGGTTTCCGGCGCGATGGGTTATGCCGAGCACCCGGAGTACGTGGGCTGCATGGCCGTAATAGTCGGCCTGGACGCCTTCCAGGCCATCATGTTCTCCAAGCTTAGGCTCGACGGCCGGCCGCTGAAGTTCATGTTTCTGAAGTTCGCCTTCATCATCCCCAACATACTTCTCAACCTGATTATCTTCCTGGTGCTGCCTACCATGTTCGGCACGCATCCGGAGCTGGAGGCCGCCTATATGAAGTATAACGGGGGAGTGGGCTTCATCTTCTTTGCCAACCTTGCCTGCACCGCGCTGGTGACGCTCGGCTTCATTCCGGAACTCCGCGGACTCGGGGTCCGCTTCGACGGCGCGCTTGCACGCAGGATGCTGAAGTACACGTGGCCGCTGCTGCTGCTCAGCCTCGTGGGCATCCTGAACCAGGTGGCGGACAAGATTCTCTTCCCCAAGCTGATGCCGGGCGAAGAGGGGCTGGTGCAGCTCGGTATCTACGGCGCCTGCGTCAAGATAGCCATGATAGTGGCGCTGCTCACCCAGGCCTTCCGCTATGCCTACGAGCCCATAGTATTCAACTCTAGCCGCGACAAGAACAGCCCCGACACCCTGGCCGACGGCATGAAGTACTTCGTCATCTTCGCCATGCTGGCCTTCCTGGCGGTCATGGTGTATATGCCTCTGCTGCGGCACTTTATCCAGCCCGCCTACTGGGAGGGACTGGGGGTGGTGCCCATAGTGATGATGGCCGAGGTGTTCATGGGGGTGTACTTCAACCTCTCCTTCTGGTACAAACTGTCCGACCGCACCTGGTGGGGCGCTGTCATGAGCGCCATCGGGGCGGCGGTGATGATAGCCGTCAACGTCATCTTCGTCCCCCGCATCGGCTACTGGGCCTGCGCGTGGGGCGGTTTCGCCGGCTACGGCACCGCCATGCTGCTGAGCTTCTTCATCGGCCGGAAGTATTACCCTGTGCCTTACGACGTCAAGGGCATCCTTGGCTTTGTAGTCCTTGCGCTCGCCATTTTTGCCTGCGTAAATGCTCTGGGCCCCTTCTGGCTGAACCTGAATTCCTGGCTCATCATGGCCATCGGAACCCTGCTTCTGGGCGTTTACGGCGCATTCGCCTGGAAATCCGTCAGAAGCAAGTAAATAATTAGCATTCATAACCACTAAGGGATAATCAATATGAAACGCAGCCGACTCCTGATAGCGACCACCGCGCTTCTGCTGTTTGCAACTCCTTCGTCCGCCGTGTTCAACGAGCGCGATCTCGGCCACACCATCAATACGCTGAAAAGCGAGCTCAAGTACGACCACGAGAGGCGTAAGTCTTCCGAAAGCAGCTTCGAGAACGTTTACCGTATGCAGCGCCGGGAGATGATAAACGTGATGAAGAAATGCAATGAGCTGTCGCTTATGCTGTACTCTCAGAAGCAGGACTTCACTTTCGATATCACCTACGCCTTCAATACCGTAAGCGATGAATACGAGTCCTTCAAGAGCAAGCAGCTCCCGTATGACCGCATTACAAGCCGTCTCGACTGGGATATAGACCGCTATGCCAGGCTTCTCGAGTCGCTCAGGAGGCTTCCGCCGGCGCTGGAGAAAATAGAAGCTATTCCCGACAGCCTTGCCTATCATAACGACAGCCTCGACTTCAGGTCGAGAAGGCTCCGCAGGGCGACAGTGCCTCAGGGCACTACCGGAATTGCGGCATCCATGGGCTTCCAGCACGTTACGGACACCTCATCAACCAGACGGCCGTACATTTTGACCGACGAAGAGCAGCTCGATCGCGACTCCTGTATCTATTACGCCTCGGAGATGCTCAAGATGTGCGTCGCCCGCAAGGACAGGGTGATTTCCGACAGCACTTTCTATCATCGCACCTACCTCCGCCTCAAGGAATCATACGATTATGTACAGAACCGTTTCGAGGTGCTCCAGCAGCGTGTTTTCGTACAGGGACAGACTCCTTATCCGCGTATCGTCGCAAAATTCGGCCGCCAGTGGAAGAAGGCGGTGCAGGATTGTCAGGAAAAGTACTACAGCGGATCGCCGTTCTTTAACCACGGCGACGACAATACCGCCCTCAAGAGCCTGCTGTGGCTGATTATTGCCATAATTGCGGCTCTGGTGATCCGTTTGAGAGGGGATGCACTGAAGAGGGGGCTGGTCCTGTACCTGCCGATAGTGTTGTCCTCCGTATGCATATTCGCTCTCAGGATAGCGTTCCTGCCTAATTCCATGATGAACATCCTGCTGCCGCCGCTGCTGCTGGTTTTCCTGGTCTGGACATGCATAGCGAGCCTGCACCATGGCCCCAAGGTTCCGGTCATAGACCGAGTCCTTAGCTGGTCGTCGATTATTATTATGATGGCAGCGCTTGTGATAGCCGTTGTAGGGTATGTATATGTAGGCCTTCTGATAATGATCTGGTGGTACTTCCAGCTGGCCGCCACGCTGACTATTGTTACCATCGTGCATCTGCTGGAACTGTTCCGCGACAAGGTTCTGGAAAAACACATCGCAGAGTATAAGAAAACACTGACTTACCTTCCGGCCGAGGAGCGGGGCAATATGCTGTTCGGTATCACATGGCTGTACGACCTTGTGCGCGAGGTCTTTGTCCCTTTGGCGATAATGTCCTCCATCCCGCTCTGTACAAAGATGGCGCTGGATATTTTCGACTTCTCGAATCTGTTCCATACCATAGTGTACAGGCCGTTCGTAAATCTGACCGATGCTTCAGGTGATTCCATGCTGATGATTTCGTTCCGCAGCATCCTTATGGCGGTTGCGCTGTTCTTCGTCTTCAAGTATTTGGACAAGGCGCTGTTGTCGAGCTACAAGAGCATACGCTTTGCGGCATACCTAAAGAAAAACGGGCGCAAGTCGGTCCGGGCGAATGAAATCAATTTCTCCCTCGGCAACAGCCTCATCAACGCAGTCGTCTGGTTGATCTACGTCATAATAGTGGTGGTGATGCTGAAACTCCCGACCTCGTCGCTCGCGATTATCGCCGGCGGTCTGTCTGCCGGTATCGGTATCGCCATGAAGGATATCATCAACAACTTCGTTTACGGTATCCAGCTCATGTCCGGCAGGGTGAGGGTTGGAGACTGGATAGAGTGCGAAGGCGTGCGTGGCCGGGTTACGTCCATCAGCTACCAGAGCACCCAGATAGAGACGGTTGAGGGCGCAGTGATGTCCATTCTCAATTCGTCACTGTTCGCGAACAACTTCCGCAACCTTACCCGCAACCATTCCTACGAACTTCTCAAGATCGTCGTTGGAGTAAGCTACGGAACCGATGTGGGCAAGGTGCGTGACACCATTATTGAGGCCATGCAGCAGCTCCGCACCAAGGACGCCTACGGCCGTGAGATCGTGGATCCCAAGAAGGGTATATATGTGACCTTCGACGCCTTCGACGAGAGCTCCGTGAACGTTGCAGTCAAGCAGTACATACTTGTGGCCGAGCGCATAAGCTATTCCGACAAGGCCCGCGAGGTTATCTACAACGCTCTCAATGAGGCCGGCATCACGATACCGTTCCCTCAAAGGGATATCCATATCATTAACGAGTAAGCCTTATGACGAATCGTTTCATTGCGGTCCTGTTCCTGCTTTTTTGCCTGACGGTCGCCGCCCGTTCACAGAATCCGCCGTCGCGGGATACCGCCGTGGTAAAGGAGGCGGTTGCGTCCGGGGAGACGGTTGTGGCGAAGGAAGCCGTTGCCTCCAAGAGTGCGGTTGCCTCCCGGGATACCGTTGCCGCAAGGGGCATTGTCGCCGTAAAGGACACCCTGGCGAAGGAACCGTTCTGGAAGGCCTGGTTCGGAAGCGTCGATGCCAACGCCGGTGCGACCGCCGTCTTTCCGATGGAGAGCAGCAGCCTCAAGAACAACCGCGGCCTGCTTTTCAACACGAGCGCGCTGTTCTCCGCCTGGTCGGACCAGGATCAGCTAACTGTCGCCGCCGGAGGCAAGAACATAAATGAGTCCAGCGTTTCGTACGACGGCAGCGGCGATCCGTCCGATTCCGACGAGGGACTTACGACTTCGGCGCAGGCGGGCGTCAATTTCTTCACCACCCGCCTCAAAGGGCTGGAGTCGTCGGCCGGACTCAATTACGTATTTTCGAATACCGAAACCGGCACGAGTTCGGAGCGCAACGATTTCCAGGACGAGGAGTTTATGTCCACCCGTTCCAGCACTACTGGGAACAAGTCCACCCACTCCGTCACCCTTGACGGCCTGCTGAAGAAGGACAAGGGCAACATGGTGTTCAGCGTGAAGCCGGTATTCAAATTCGTCAATACTAATGTAATAGACGGCAGCGACACCTGGACCATGTCCGGGCAGATCGTTGATATTCCGGACGAAGAGTGGCAGCACTGGCAGGAAGAGCAGGCCCGCATGCGTGAGGAAGAAGAGGCCTGGCTGCGGGAAGAACAGCAGCACTGGAGCCAGGAGGAATGGCAGCATTGGCAGGAGGAACAGCAGCACCATCAGGAATACGAGCGCATGACCCGCCGCGGTTGGGCTTACTACTCCAACAATTCCAGAGGAGACAACACCGAGAGGCTCAAAAACTTTACGAGTCAGGTGAATGCCGACATGACGCTCCGGCAGCTGGCCGGCAAGAAGGGGCGCGACCTGCGCTTCACCCTTGCCGCGGGCTACGATATCGGCGGCGGAACGCGCAATGAATCATCATATCTCAGGACGAACAACGCCTCTGAGTATCATCAGATGGATTACGGTATCAGCAGCAATGCCGCCCGTCTCGGCGGCTCTGTGTGCTATACCGAGCCCATAGGCGATGCATGGACCGTCTCGGCCCTGGCCGACGTGGCCTGGACGCACAGCGCCAATACGCGCAATGCCACAGATGAAGGTGGCGTTAACGAGCGTTTCTCTTCCATCAGCGACGCCAATACCGTCAATCAGCAGTATGACCTCACCGCGCAGTATAAAATCAATACTCAGAACCTCGTGAGCCTTGGCGCCCGTCTCAGCGGCCTGCTCAACGAGACCTTCTCCAAGAGCAAGGGGGTGGAAGAGACCACCGGCGCCGGCGACTGGAACTGGTTCGTAACCCCTACGGCCAAATACCAGTACAACAAGGGGATGGATAAGGTTGCGGTAACGCTGTCGGGGTACAGCAAGCGCCCCGGCACCGCCCAGATGCTGCCGGTGCTTGACCTCCGCATCCCTTCCCGTCCAGGAATCGGCAATATTTACCTTAAGCCTTATTCCTCCAGCACCCTCAATGCAAGCTGGACGCGCAACGACAAGGCCCGTGCCTCCAGCCTCAGCGTGTCGCTGCTGGGAGGTCTCAACTTTAACCAGATTAACTATGCCCGCTGGTATGATGCCGACAAGGTCCAGTATGCAGTGCCGGTGAACTCCAAGAAGCCCGGTTTCTCCACGACTCTCAAAGCCAATTATTCCACGCCTCTGGATGCAGAGAAGGCATGGACGCTGCTGGTGGGCGGAAGTGTCGCCTTCAACACTTCGGTCAGCTATCAGGCGAACGGCATCCTGGCCGGACTGGACAGGAAGAGCTTCGACTATACGGCTTTCATGGATTCATTTTGGGGCGATGCCGGCGGCGACCTTTTCTACGGAGGGACGAGCGGATTCCTGGAGAGCAATACCCAGACCTGGGCGCCGTCAGCCAACGTGAGCGTCAAGTTCAACCGTAAGAGCTTCAACGCCCATATCGGGGCAACCACGACGGGACGCGTCGCGCGTTATTCTCTCAATCCGGCTATCAATATGAATACGCTGGATACGCGCCTGTATGCGTTCGGCTCCTACACCACCCCTCACGAGTTCAACATAAAGTCCAGTTTCGCCTACCTGTTCTATGCCGGCTATGCGGAGGGATTCGGCCTTCCGGAGTGCCAGTGGAATGCGGAAGTGTGTAAGAAGATTGGGGATTTCACCGTCAGTTTCAAGGCCTACGATATTCTCAATCAGACCAGGGACCTCACCCATTCGGTTACTGCCAACTACGAGGAAGATATCTACCGCCTTACCATGGGTAGATACTTCCTGCTGGGCCTCAAATGGAACTTTGGCAAGTCCGATGCAAGCCATGGCCAGCGTGCCCGTGCCGCCATGAAAGCCATGGGTTTGTAAAAAATTAAAAAAGTTTAAAAAAACTCTTGCAGGTCAAAAAATAATTGCTACCTTTGCATCCCGCTTCTGAGGAAGCAGGTTGTAAATAGTTCATTGATAATATTGAAAAGATAAGTACAAGCAAGTACCGAGAACAAACGAGAGCGTTAATTCTTTAAAGGAATTAAGTGTCAAGGGTCAAGCTAAGAGATTTGAAATATACAAAGAAGAG